>ENA-UZWS01001261-UZWS01001261.1-metagenome-genome-assembly--contig:-Day-3-25m-contig-1261_pt2 | contig 140567 bp, 128 predicted proteins | sample MGYA00260343_ERZ794903 | MGnify/ENA metagenome assembly ERZ794903
ATCAGTGACACGGTCGCGCCACCTCCCGCGTCTAACGATAGGGTCGTCTGCTTCGTCCGGTAATGTCGTTATCGCGTCAACCGCTACTCGAACATCATCCGTAGCTCTTGCCATGTCCCAGCCAGCCTCAAAGTCCAAAGTTATGCTGGCAGAGCCCTCCGTAGATCTTGAACTCGTTTGCTCGACGCCTTCTACCGCAAGCATCGCAGGTTCCATTACTTGCACGATAGCCGCGTCAACATCTTCTGCTCCAGCACCATCCCACGACACAGAGACCGAAACATTGTCAATAATTATGTCTGGAAAAAACTGAGCTCTCATTCGAGGAAACGACGCCAGCCCGGCCATAATCAAAACGACGAGCAACAGATTTGCAGCTGTCGCATGCCGAGTAAAGTATGACAGAATTCCGCCAGCGCGATCGCCCAGAGCACGCATCGCTTAACCTCCCATGCGGCTCTTGAGCCGATCGATCATCTGAGCAGGCACCTCGGACTTATTTAGAGCCGAAATCATTCTTTTCTTCACGCCGTCCGGCATACGTTGGTTGGCCTCGACAAATGCCACATACATTGCCCGGTCGGCATCCGACAATTTCACCATCGGTGGCGCCTTTGGCATTTCGTTTCCGTTATGATTTGGCTTCACCGCGATACCTTCACCAAGTAGCGGCGTACGTCGGCTAACCACACTACGTCCGGCCAGTCCAAGACCTCGCACCAGTACCGCGTCGCCCTGACGGCGCAGCAACTTGACTTGATGGGCCTCCAGCCGATTATCATCTGATACGACCAGAACGCGACTCGCTGAGTCTAACGCAGTGGCAGGAAGTTCGATCACGTTATCCAACGCTGGCTCTCGGACTCGAACTGTCACAAAATCCCCAGGCTTTAAACCACGAGCGCCATCGAGCCGAGCAAACAGTACGCGCCCAGTTTGGCCTTGTTCAACCGCGGCCGCATCTCTTGTGATGACTCCAGTTGCAGTGAGATCTTCTCCCATAACATCCAGCGAAACCATAATTTCAGACTCGTGCAACCGACCCGTTTCATCAATGAGTCGCGCATATTGTGGGGTCGACACTCGGAACGAGACTTCTAGGGCGGCAGCATCAATCAGTCGGGCTAGTTTTTCGTTCAGGGAAACAAGCCCCCCTTTCACAACGTTAACCTCAGATAGAGTGCCTGAAAAGTCAGCGTTAATCACAGTATCTTGCAAATCTTTCTCCGCTTCGGCGAGCGCAATGTGCACACGGTTGAGGCGAGTCTCGGCCTGATCGACCCGTGCCTCTGATTGCGCTACAGACCGCCGGTTGGCCAAAACAACTTGCCTCGCGCTTGATTGCGCCAACTCGGCTGTTTCAACAGCGGTTGCGGTTCCCACACCACGCCCCTGCAAATCCACCTGCCGATCAAAGGCCTTGTTTCTTAGTTCAAACTGGGCCTCGGCCGCCGCTAATTCATCCTGAGAAAGGATCAGCATACGAACAGCGTCGCGTTCTTCCGCTTCGGCGTCCAGAAGATCACTACCAATTCTGTCCAGCGCATATCTTGCTTTTGTCGGATCAACCTGGATCAATTCTTCGCCTGCTCTCACCGCGGCGCCATCCTCGAAACGCTCCGACAGTTTCGTAATAGTGCCAGCGGCGGTCGCTCGTATTTCCAGACTGCGGCGACTTTGAATTTCACCGAACGCGACCAACTCCGGAGCTATGCTTTTTGGCACGGCTGCAACCACGTTCACCGTGAAAACTCGCTCGCGTGTCGGGGGCCCACTATTGTCTCGCGCCATTCGATCCTGCACGGCGTCTCTTACCAACTGACCAGCAAAAACAAGAATACCGATCGTCGAAAACAAAAGAAAAAGACCAGTTAAGCTTTGCCTCAAGAAACGCATTTGTCGACTCTACTCCTCAGTACCGCAAAAGTGAAACTTTGTATCTCACCAAAGAACTCTGATTGTACTGTATACTCTTACGGATCGATGTGAGTTTTCCGTCAAAAAAATAAAAAAATATCGCGGAAAAACGATTTATCAAAATGTGAACTTTGCTATTTCAAGAGAACAAGCGCGTCACTTGCGCCGCATGTGTTCATCTAGGCGGGGCATGATCTCGACAAAATTGCATGGACGATGTCGGTAGTCTAGTTGCCATTTTAATATGTTATCCCAAGCGTCTTTACAGGCACCGGGGCTCCCCGGTAGTGCAAACAAATATGTGCCCATCGCAACGCCCCCAGTGGCTCGACTTTGGACCGCGCTAGTTCCTATTTTTTGTAGCGACATAGTAGTAAAAACTGTAGCAAATGCTTCGATTTCTTTTTCATAAACATCACGATGCGCTTCGACAGTCACGTCTCGGCCAGTCAAACCAGTGCCACCAGTCGTTATAATCACGTCGACGTCCTGATTTGTGCACCAAGCGCGTAATTGGTCCGCAATAGTTGTTCGCTCATCCTGCACAATCTTTCGGTCAGCCAAATTATGCCCTGCGTCCTCCAAAAGTTTGACTATAGTAGCTCCTGATCGGTCTTCCTCAATCGAACGGGTATCACTGACAGTCAATACGGCAATGCGCACCGGAATAAACTTTTTACTTTCGTCAATCCTGCTCATTTCCAGACTCCGTTCCTAAATTCAAACCAATTGGTCGTTGGGCCTAGGTTAACAATACGCGATTGCCCCACTTTTGCACTCTCGCCCCAGCAATCATGTATGTGGCCGCACATCACCAACCCGGGAGTTTCTCTTTTGATAGCGTTTAATACCGACACTGACCCCAAAGACATCCCACTTGAGGAGAGATCCACAAAGCCTTTGGGTGGCGAATGAGTGATCAGTAGGTCACTATCTCCAAACTTGGATAACATATCTTCAGCAACTTCTTCGGTAAGATCGCAAGACCAATCTGTAAAAGGCGTCACCGGCACAGCATAGCCAAGACCAAATACTCGCAAACCAGCGATTTCCATCGACTGCCCGTGCAGAACTGTTACATTTTTGGGAACCACCTCCCTCAATTCTTTTTCGCTTTCGTTGTTGCCAGGAACTACAATCATCGGTGATTGAATGCTATCCAGAAGCCCAAATGCCTCAGATAAACCGCAACGCTGATTGCAAAAATCTCCAACACCTATCACCAGATCAGCTTCAAAGCTGGCTGCAACAATATCTCGAGCCGCGCGATGCGAATGGTGCATATCGGAAAATGCCAATATTTTCATACGGCGGTCTCCAATTTGGCCTTCAAACTCAGTAAATCCGCCCATGCTTCGCGCTTGGCAGCAGGTCGACGCAAGAGAAACGCTGGGTGAAACATCGGCAGGACAGGACTGCCTAGTGCTTCAAACCAATGTCCCCGAAGTCGGCTGATGCCACGCCTACCAAGCACAGCCTGACAACTAATATTACCCATCAAAACAAGAACGTCAGGTGCAACAATTTCAACATGGCGCTCCAAGAAGGGCGTCAACATTGCAATCTCTTCTGGTTTTGGATCGCGATTCTGCGGCGGGCGCCAGGGCAGCACGTTAGTGATGTAAACGGAATCTTTTGACAGTTCGGTTGAGCGCCCCATGTTTATTGATCCAAGCATTCGGTCAAGTAATTGTCCCGCGCGGCCAACAAAAGGCCTGCCCTGGCTATCCTCATCCCGACCAGGCGCTTCGCCGATAATCATTACACGGCCCTCAGGATTACCGTCGCCAAACACCAATTTTTTTGCTCCAAGCTTCAACTCGCAATAATCGAAGGTCTCCAGAGCAGCGCGCAGCCCAACCAAATCTTTCGCACCCCGCGCCGCCTGCCGCGCAACCTGCACGGCATCAACCTCGGGCGCCAAAACCAAGGTGGCAGGCTGCGCTTTAGATAATGCCTTGTCCTGAACCTGCTTTTCAGGAGCCTCGTAACGGTTAAGCGGTGCATCGAGGACAGCTTCGGTGGCACCAAGTTCCACCTGCCATTCCAACAGGACACGCGCAGTGTGATGGTCGATAGCTAAATCCATTTCCGTAACCTATTACACCGAAGCAAATTTTTAAACAGAATGTAAGTTTAAATCCGATTGGGGAGCGGCAAACTACGGTCAAACGCCTCGAGGTTTTCAACTGCCATTAACCCCATTTGCGTGCGAATTTCCAATGCCGCCGTACCCAGATGAGGCAAGAGCACGACATTTTCCATTTTGATTAATTCTGCCGGAACCTTGGGCTCATTTTCGTAAACATCTAAGCCCGCGCCCTCAATTACGCCATTTTTGAGCGCCTCGATCAGAGCCACCTCATCAACCACGTCACCTCTGGAAATGTTGATAAACCGAGCATGAGACGGCAATGCCGCGAAAACCCGTGCGTTGATAACGTGATGCGTTGCAGCCCCACCAGGCACCGCCGCCACTAAAAAATCTACATTACTGGCTAGCTCGTTAAGGCTCTCATAGCGTTTTGCATCAAAACCAATCTGTTTGATCGACCGATTGTAATATTTGACCCTCATACCGAAGCCAAAGTGACAGCGATGTGCAATTGCTTGACCAATCCGCCCCATGCCAACCACACCGACCGCTTTGCCCGATAAGTGCAGACCCATCATCTGGGTCGGATGCCAACCCTCCCATTTACCTGCACGCACCATACGCTCACCCTCACCAGCACGCCGTGCGCTCATCAGCATTAACATCAGCGCAATATCCGCCGTTGCTTCCGTGACCGCCCCCGGTGTATTTGTGACCATAATCCCAGCGGCCGTCGCAGCATCCACATCAATATGATTGTAGCCTACGCCAAAATTAGCCAAGAGCTGGCAGCGGGGCGCACCAACATCCGCAAATACGTCATGATCATAGACATCCCCAAGAGTTGGCATGACAACGTCAAAATTTCGCAATGATTGACGCAATTCCGCACCTTGTAGCGGACGATTGCTCTGTCGAACTGTCGTGTCAAACCCAGCCTGTGCCCGAGCCAAAACAGAGTCCGGCGTTGGTCGCGTAATGAGAAGTTTTTTCAATGCATGCGCCTCCCATTTGGCACCACAATATCCGGGCTAATTAACACAATTTCTCCGGTGTCATCCGATAATCCAAGGACCAGTATTTCAGACATAAACTTACCAATTTGTTTTGGTGGAAAATTCACGACTGCCATCACTTGCTTACCGACCAAACTAACAGGATCATAATGCTTCGTTACTTGCGCAGAACTTTTGCGTTCACCAATTCCGTCTCCGAAATCTACCCAAATTTTCAAAGCGGGTTTACGAGCTTCGGGAAATTGCTCCACACGCGTCACGGTACCAACTCGAATGTCGACCTTCAAAAATTCGTCAAATTTCAAGTCAGCCATTAGCAAGCTCTCGCGATCGCTCTGACGCAGCCCCTACGGTTTTGATCATCAGCGGCGGCAAACCCTTGGCCGGGTCCATCAAAACGGCTAAGCCAGCCTCTGTCGTACCATTCGGGCTAGTGACGTTTTTCCGCAATGTCTCGGGAGTCTCCTCAGCCATTTCAGCTAGTGCACCCGCCCCTGCAACCGTAGCTTTTGCCAGCGCCATTGCGAGGCTTGGATCTAGTCCTTGAGTTTCACCCGCAGCGGCCAGTGTTTCAATCAGGTGGAAAACATACGCCGGCCCAGATCCACTCACGCCGGTTACCGCGTCCATTTGTGTTTCTCGGTCTAGGCGCACTACCTGGCCGACCGCGCGGATCAAAGTCTCAGCCAAAACCAAGCCTGCTTCACCCGCTTGCACATTCCCAAAAACGGCGGTAATGCCTTTGCCCACCGCTGCGGGGGTATTGGGCATCGCCCGAACGACTGGTGTACTTTCTCCCAAAACCTCTTCGTAATTAGCGATGGAAATACCCGCCGCAACAGAAACGAACAACGTTCTCCCATTGCCCATCGACTTCAGCGAAGGTAGCGCGGCAGCCATCATCTGAGGCTTCACCGCAACCAATACTATTGCCGGTTCCTTCGGCAGCTCTAGATTAATATTGACAGCAGTCGCTTTGAGCCAATCGCTTGGGAAAGGATCCTTTACCCAAACAGACGTTGGCGGTAGTCCGTCTGCCAACCAACCCTGCAACATGGCCGATCCCATTTTGCCACAGCCAAGAAGCACTAGACCTCGATCGGCCACTACATTCATATCCATTGAAGGTCCCCCATCACGACGTTGAGGGGGATTGTTACGCTCGCCCGTAAGCCTCTGCAATGGCAACTTGCATAGCGCTCTCTACGTCGCGGTCGCCCCAGACTACCAATTGAAACGCTGGATAATAGCGCTCTGCACTGACGATTGCGGCATTTATCATCACATCGATTTGATCTGGGCTTGCCATTTGCCCACCTGAGAGCATCAGGCCATAACGATAGATCATCAGCTTTTGTTCGTTCCAGTAGGTAAATGCACCCGCCCAACATTTGTCATTTACAGCGTTCAGTGCTTCCCAAAGCTGAGGAAGCTTACCCTCCGGTGGTTCCATCTCAAAAGAACAGACTAACCGGAGTGTTTCGTCGTAGGCCGACCAAGCCAGCGTTATTGAATAGGTTTTCCACTGTCCCTCAACAGCCATTGCAATCTGATCATCGGCAATACGGTCAAAACTCCAGTCATGGTGTTCCGCAATATGCTCAACGATATCGATAGGGTGAAGGTCGTCGTCCAAAATGTGTTCTGACAATGCCATGGCGCCACCTCTTTTTTCTGTTGCGCTCTGGGAATGGCAGCACCCCAAGCGCTTGGTGCCTGCTCTAGAATATGTGACCAATCACATGTTCCTTACTACATATGGTGCTGTGCTAAAGGCGTTCTGTAAAGCAAAATATCGGTGGATAACCCAATAAGTTGTGGATTAATCACTTACCGCCACAATAGCAGACTTACCCAAATTACGATTGGACCAACTTGTAACCCAGTTGCAAAGGTCCAAAGTCACGCTCGATAACTTTTCAAATTAGTTAACTACAAACTGCCTCGGCGTTTTTGATTATAAAGTTTAACCCAGCGCAATCTGAGCGCTACTGCAATCAGCACCATGGTTGGACCTGACTGATGTTGCGGGCAAAAATGGCATGCGTGGCGCGAAATTCGGACGGTGTTGAAACACGGCTATGCCTAGTGTTTCAGATTACAAACAACGCTCGCCTCCATCCAGTGGCCACCAAATGAGTTTACCAACGTCTGTCCATACTGTTCCGTCACCTCCAGCCACTACTCATGCTAAGTGAAGCCAGTGAAACTGACTGAGACCAAAGTTTTCGCTGTCGTTTAAAAGCCATTGCTCGTTTGAAACTGGAGCTATTTGCCTTCAAGCATCGTGACTCGGGCCTTCAGTTCTTCATTTTCTTCGCGCGCGCGCTGAGCCATCGCCCGAACAGCATCGAATTCCTCTCGAGTCACAAAGTTGCGGTCCGCTAACCAACGATCCAAAAGCGATTTCATAGCGTTTTCCGCTTCTTCCCGGGCGCCTTGGGCGACACCCATGGCGTTGGTCATAAGTTGCGACATATCATCCATGAATTTGTTTCGAGTCTGCATCGTGCTCTCCAGAATAGCTCCTTGTTTGTATATGGGGTCCAAGAACGATAGACGCAAGGTTGACAGTAGTCATAGGTCGTGACCAAAGGTGAATGCAAATGCGAGCACAAATTCCCTTTCCAGACATCTCCCCTGAGCTGTTTTCAGTTTCACTCTTTGGATTGGAACTAGCCCTTCGTTGGTATGCACTGGCCTACATTGTCGGTATTTTGATCGGCTGGCGCATCGTTGTCGCAGCGGTGCGAAACACTCGGCTCTGGCCGAGCAGCGCTGCACCGATCACAGAAAGACAAACAGAGGACTTTTTAACCTGGGCTATTATCGGCGTAATTCTCGGTGGTCGATTTGGGTATGTTCTGTTCTACAAATCGGAACACTACTTTCAAAACCCGGGCGAAATCCTGCAAATTTGGACTGGAGGTATGGCATTTCATGGCGGCATGTTGGGTGTCGTACTGGCAGGCCTGCTGTTTGCCCAAAAGCACAACGTCCCACGTTGGCAGTTTGCCGATGCCATTGTCCTTGGAGTCACACCGGGTTTGTTGATGGGCCGTATTGCCAACTTCATCAATGGCGAATTGTGGGGGCGTCCGACGGAACTTCCTTGGGGTGTAGTTTTTCCAGGTTACGCAGCGCAGGACTGCGCACAGCCACTCGGGCTTATCTGCGCTCGTCATCCCAGCCAGCTTTACGAAGCAATTTTCGAAGGACTTATCTTGGGCGGGCTTCTCTTATGGTTGGCTTGGCGGCGTGATGCACTTAAATCGCCAGGTCGCATCACCGGCGTGTTCTTCGCTGGATATGGCCTAACCCGCTTTATTGTAGAGTTTTTCCGCCAACCAGATGCGCATTTCATCACTTTAGGCAACCCACTCGGTCTCGCGATCCAGACATCAGGATATGGCATTACTATGGGCCAAGTTTTATCTCTACCGATGTTAATGTTCGGACTGTGGTTTGTTTACCGGTCCAAACCATGAGCAACATGACTGAACATCTAAAGGCACGGATAACGGGAAGCGGCCCAATGACTGTGGCTGAGTACATGACTGAGACGCTGCTACATCCAAAGTTGGGCTATTACACCACCCGCGATCCATTGGGTGAAGCCGGCGATTTCACCACTGCGCCAGAAATTAGCCAGATGTTTGGCGAGATGATAGGGCTAGTCCTTGCGCAGTGCTGGTTGGATCAGGGGGCGCCCAACCCATTCACACTAGCAGAGCCCGGACCAGGACGTGGCACTCTAATGGCTGATATTATGCGGGCAACTCGCGGCATCCCGGGCTTCCATGAAGCAATAAAGCTTTGCCTGGTTGAGGCGTCTCCAGAATTACGCAGTAAACAGGCCAACCTTTTGGGGGATCACCACACGTGGCTTTATGATCTTGATCAATTGCCTGAACAGCCCTTATTTTTGATTGCCAACGAATTTTTTGACACACTGCCAATACGCCAATTTCAACGCGGTGAAAGCGGGTGGCAAGAACGTTTGATTGGCGTGCGCGACAATAAGCTTGTTACTGGTCTTGGTCCCGAGCAACCCCGCGAAACTCTAAAGAAGCGCATTGAGGACACGACCGTGGGAAATGTTGTAGAGTTATGTCCAGCTGCCCCAGCACTAATTGAGATAATCGGCACACGCATTGCAAGTAATGGCGGTGCCGCACTTATTATCGATTATGGCAGTTGGCGTTCGAATGGTGACACACTACAGGCATTGAGGCATCATAGACCCGTCGATCCTTTGACATTCCCGGGCGAAGCTGACCTTACAGCACACGTCGATTTTGAGGCATTAGCATTAGCTGCTCCATGCGCGCACTCAAAAATGATCACGCAGGGCATCTTTTTGGAACGGCTTGGTATTACCGAAAGGGCGCAAATACTGGCCCAAAAATTGTCTGGCGCCTCATTGGAAAGCCATGTTGCCGCACATCGTCGCTTGACGCATCCAAATGAAATGGGAGACTTATTCAAGGTTCTCGCCCTTTACCCGGAAGATAGTCCACCACCACCAGGATGTGACGCATGACGCTTGAAATTCTTACGGCAGATATTCTCGGCCCAACGCAGCATGGTTTTTTTACCCGCCGAGGCGGCGCGTCGTCTGGCATCTTCAAAGGCCTTAACTGCGGCACCGGCAGCTCTGATCAGTCAGAAATTGTGGCAATCAACCGGGCGCGCGTCGCAGAGGCCGTTCGAGTGCCCAACGGTTCTCTTGTTGCTTTGTACCAAGCCCACACGTCAGATGTTGTGACAGTGAAGGCACCGTTTCCAGGTGAGAAACCAAAGGCCGATGGTATGGTAACAAACGTCCCGGGTCTGGCACTGTCGATCTTAACTGCTGATTGTCAGCCAGTTTTATTTGCTGATTTGAGGGCCGGTGTCGTCGGTGCGGCGCATGCTGGCTGGCGTGGTACTTTGAATGGCGTACTGGAAGCAACAGTCGAAACGATGGTCGACCTTGGCGCCAACCGTGACAGTATTAGTGCTGCCATTGGTCCATCTATTTCGCAGCACGCCTATGAGGTCGGACAAGAATTTTTTAACACTTTTTTGAATGAAGACCAAAAAAATGCTCGATTTTTTGCCCCTGGCAGCGGCGACCGAATGCAATTCGATCTTCCTTCATACGGTTTGCACCGCCTGCAGTGTGCTGGCGTAGGTGCCGCCGAATGGATTCACCATTGCACCTATTCAGATTCAGATCGCTTCTTTTCTTATCGCCGCAGCACTCATGCGGGCGAGGCAGATTACGGTCGGCTCATCTCCGTGATCAGACTATGACATGGGCGCCGCAAAATAACTGCGGAAATTTCCCTAAAACTGACCATTTCTGCCCCATCTCCGCCTCATTTCCGGAACAGTCTGTTCCTAAGAGAGAAACACTCGGTTCCCAACGAGGAATCAGTCAAAGGAGAAAAAAAAATGAGCAGTCGCACCCGTTTTGTTAAATCAGTTATCGCAGTATCTAAAAATGAAGTACCTCAAATGCCTTGGGCTCGTGGAACACGTCGTGCGGCCTACATCCGCAAGCGCAGCGGTCTGGCTCTAAAGAACGCTGCTTAAGCCGCTAAAATCTTATACGCTTGAATTGGAATGGGGCAGCTTCAACACATGGATGCAGCCCTGCCACTTTTCTGTAAGTACGACAACAGCGTGCAAATATTAATTGGACCCACCTTTCCATCGCTTGTAAGCCACTTTCTAAAATATGGAAGTTCTCTTTCTCGACGAGGCTACGTTTTAGATAAATAATCATTCAAGGCCTATGCGTCGTTACGTAAGTGTTCCGCGCATTTGCCAACGTGAGGCATTAAATCTTCTGACGTTTTAGACCAAAAATGAATTTAAGATACATGACTTACCAAACGATTTTTGCATAGACTTTACTGCGCTTTGTGTCAGCCCGATTGCTGCCGGTGCGCAAACGTGACCGCTCGCTTAGTGGGTCCACGGAACCTTACGGTTGGTTGCAAAATTTTCGCCGTATCCACCTGCACGGATATTAGGTTTACGCTTATTGGGTTTGATCACCTCTGCGTCAATATTGTGTTCGCGAGCGTATTCCAGCGCCGAATCCTCAGAATCGAACCACAACTTTACCTGACTTTGTGTATCGCCAGATCCGGTCCAGCCCATCAACGGGTCGAGGTCCTTCGCTTCTGCGGGACCAAACTCCAGAACCCACATTTTTGTCTTTGCAGCACCAGACGACATAGCTGTGCGGGAAGGTTGAAAGATACGGGCTTTCATAACAAACTCCTTTACCTGTGGGGCTTATCTCGGATTTGTGGCGCTCCGGCAAGGGTCTCTTTGCCGCAAGGCACTGCTTGACCCGTGAAATATTGATGATTTGTTTTAGGCTCGTATGTGACGGCACACTTTAGTTTTGAAAAGAAGCCTTATTGAAAGCGTCCGGGACCCAGCCTCATGGTTGCGTGAAATAATCTTTCGCTTGCAAAATGTAAAAAGATTGCCCTCGAGAAAGCCTATCTAAAATGCGACTTAGCGCATAAGTTGATAATTAGCATGACATTGCTACACGTCAGGTTTTAGTGCGCACGATGTACCTAAGACTTTCCTGTGGTAAGAATTTTGATTTAATCACCATCGCTGAGAATGGAATTTTGACGCTGGCGAAATCAAAACACAGAACCAACATTTCCGTTGCAAACAGACCAAATTCGCTTCCATCAGCAGGTACCGGTAACCCCTAAGCCGCCCCCCCCTTGAACAATAATAAAAAAGTCAGATCTTATGCATTGAAAGGTTTTGAAACATGGATTCTGCACAGGGCCCAATAAGTCACACTCCCATGCCCCAAGGTATAGGTCGCCACAAACTGGAGGGCGGGAAACGCTTGGTGATGCACACCGGTTTCAGTCCGGCGGGCGATCAGCCTACAGCGATTTCGGAACTTACAACTGGTGTGCGTGCTGGAGAACGAAATCAGGTACTGCTTGGAGCAACCGGAACGGGCAAGACCTTCACAATGGCAAAAGTGATCGAAGAAACGCAGCGCCCAGCTATTATTTTGGCGCCCAACAAAACCCTTGCAGCGCAGCTTTATGGCGAGATGAAGGGGTTTTTTCCAGAGAACTCAGTCGAATATTTCGTAAGCTTTTACGATTACTATCAACCGGAAGCTTATGTACCGCGTTCAGATACCTTTATCGAAAAAGAGTCCCAAATAAACGAACAAATCGACCGAATGCGCCATTCAGCTACTCGTGCATTGTTGGAACGCGATGACGTCATCATTGTAGCATCAGTGTCTTGCATCTACGGCATAGGTTCGGTCGAAACTTACGGCGCTATGACACTTGATCTGAAGGCCGGCCAAGAATACGACCAGCGCAAAGTCATGGCTGACCTTATCGCGCAGCAATACCGACGCAATGATCAGGCATTTCAACGCGGGTCTTTTCGCGTCCGCGGCGACAGCCTGGAAATCTTTCCAGCCCACCTAGAAGATCGTGCATGGCGGCTGTCTTTTTTTGGGGAAGAATTAGAGGCGATCACCGAGTTTGATCCCTTAACAGGCGAAAAAACAGATATCTTTGAGCATGTCCGCGTGTATGCAAATTCACATTATGTCACACCTAAACCTACCATGCAGCAGGCAATAATTTGCATTAAAAAGGAACTTCGTACCCGTCTCGACCAACTCGTAAACGAAGGCAAGCTTCTAGAAGCCCAACGCCTTGAACAGCGCACCAATTTCGATCTCGAAATGTTAGAGGCCACCGGTGTATGCAACGGAATCGAAAACTATTCACGCTATCTAACCGGCCGAGCGCCAGGTGAACCACCTCCAACGCTGTTCGAATTTATCCCTGACAATGCTCTCGTGTTTGCCGATGAGTCTCATGTGTCGGTCCCACAGATCGGTGGCATGTACAAAGGTGACTACCGGCGCAAGTTCACACTCGCCGAACATGGATTTCGCCTCCCCTCTTGTATGGACAACCGCCCCCTCAAGTTCGAGGAGTGGGATGCAATGCGCCCACAGTCAGTTTTTGTCTCGGCGACGCCGTCCAACTGGGAAATCGATCAGTCTGGTGGTGTTTTTGTCGAACAAGTAATCCGTCCAACGGGCCTGTTAGATCCGGAGGTGGAGATCCGTCCCGTCGAAATGCAGGTTGATGACCTTCTGGACGAAGTAAGGAAGGTCACCGCTAGTGGTTTTCGCACTCTTGTCACGACACTGACAAAACGCATGGCCGAAGATCTCACTGAATACATGCACGAACAAGGTATCAAAGTGCGCTATATGCACTCTGAAATCGATACACTGGAACGAATCGAAATATTGCGCGATCTACGTCTAGGCGCGTTTGATGTGCTAGTTGGTATCAACCTGCTGCGAGAAGGGTTGGATATTCCCGAATGCGGTCTCGTCGCAATTCTAGATGCGGACAAGGAAGGCTTCTTGCGATCTGAAACATCCCTCGTGCAAACCATAGGTCGCGCCGCCAGGAATGCTGAAGGGCGGGTAATTATGTATGCTGACCGCATGACTGGTTCGATGGAGCGAGCGCTCGATGAGACAAACCGCCGACGGGTCAAACAGATTGCTTACAACGAAGAGAACAACATTACTCCAGAAACGGTTAAGAAGAACGTCGAGGACGTCCTAGCAGGCCTCTACAAGGGTGATACTGATATGTCCCGTGTCACTGCCAAAGTCGACAAACCGCTGTATGGTGGGAATTTAGAGACCGTCCTCGATGGACTGCGGAGCGATATGCGGAAAGCGGCTGAAAATTTAGAATTTGAGGAAGCAGCTCGCTTGCGCGATGAAGTTAAGCGCTTAGAGGCTGTGGATTTAGTTATCGCTGATGACCCGATGGCGCGACAATACGCCGTCGAGTCAGCCGCCAAAAAAGCGGTCGGCGCCAAAGGGCGCTCCACGGCTGGCCGGGCCGGGCAACGTGGTGGAAATGTTAGGCGACGCGGACGTTAACCGCTGCCCCTTGACCCACAGATTTAAAACTAACTTCTCTGGAGACTTCCGGATGGGACGCTTAACCAATGGTTTACAATGGCGCGGTGTATTTTCAAAATATGCAATATTATGAAATCGTCGAGCATCGGCGTGTTGCGCATCCAGTTGATCGGAGACTGCCTTAAACCTGCGTGCAATCTTTGCAGCTGTTATCTATGTCGTTGTATTCTTCCCAGAATAGCGTCACCTGTCAGCCCCCGTTACGATGCGCCAATCTTTGCTTACTAGGTGCGAATTGGTTGACCCTTTTACTGTCCAGACCTAGCTTGAACATCATGCAATTGATTGCTTTTGATCACGTAAATATCCGCACAAATAATCTTGATGCCTTAGTAGACTGGTATACCAATATTGTAGGTCTACGGTTGGGGGCTCGTCCAGAGTTCCAATTCCCAGGTGCTTGGATGTATTTAGGTGACCAAGCGATAATTCATCTCGTTGGTACGAAGTCTAGTCTAAGCGAAGATGGTAATGCTAATCTTGAGCATTTCGCCATTCGCGCTACTGGGATGCGCGATTTCAGAAATCTTTTGGAGTCACTCGGTATTGCCTATCATATTAAACTCGTTCCAGGCATGCCCATCGCGCAAATTAACTTGAAGGACCCAGACGGTAATCACATCCACTTGGATTTTGACACTGCGGAATATGAAGACGGCTAAACAACGTCTTGCACGCCATCAACTTTTGTAGAACGTCAAACTGGCATCAATACAATGCTGATCACTGCCCCCGTTTTGCGACCCTTCTTCCTCGCGTGCCGCCTGTACGAATGAGATCGGGCGCACGCCCTTTAGCGTACGCAGCTCCGTGATTGTCATATCTGCTAAACTCATTTGCCCATGATCCTTTTGTGGCGTTCCCGCATACTTTCATTGGCCTCGACGGTGCCGTCGTGGAACGACCCGAACCACTTGTCCCACGGGATTTCAAGACTGCCGTAATTGCATTCGAAATAGCGGTGATGCATCTGGTGGTGGAACGTCCCCAGCGCCAACCGATTTTTGTCCTTCACCAGCAGTCCCTCAAAACCGGTATGCGTGGTGATGGCGGTTAAAAAATAGTATTGCAGGTGAAAAAGGATATGCACCGGGTGCGCGCCTATGATCAGGTGCACAAAGACCGAACCCAGAAAGATCATTTGCTCGATTGGATGCTGTGACATCCCCGACCATGGCCCGACATTAATGTAGCGNNTGATGCAGGTAGTGGACGTGCTTGTAGAAGAAAGGAAAATGGATCGCCCGGTGAATACAGTAGAAATATAAGCTTTCCCAGATCGGCACCAAGAAGAAGATCGCTACGAACCAAACGGGATTGGCGGCCCAGGTCAGCATCGGCATTTAGCCATTTGCCAGCGCCCAGAACAGGATCACTTCGTAGAGTGTCCAGATGAACACTCCGGTGCCAAGCGTCTAGAACATGTTGTCACGGATCTGGCCACCAAGGGTGAACTGCCTGCCATTCACCATAAGCGGGCGCTGGTCGTATTTCAGCTTTTTGCCCTGCGACGAGAATGTGTAAAACCACAAGTGCAAGCTGCCGGCGACAACAAATCCGCCCCCCGTCACCTGGTCAGCCATTCATGCTTACCGCAGCATCTTTAATATGGGCTCGGAGCAACCCTTCGGTACGCACTAATTCGGACGGCACCTTTGTGTCGGAGGCAAACTCTACCGGTTAGGCCTTTAAAAGCTTCGTTCCCCAACAACGTGGTTCTTGTCTCGATTATCCGCAACCAGACCAACACTCTTTGCAGACATTTCCAAAAGTTTTCAGAAACCTAGTTTATGGCGTCCCTCACGCCTTCAACTGCGTTCGCAATTGGTTCAAAGTAGCGTTGTTCGTAGGCAGATCCACCTCTTAAAGCCGCCGTTGCTTTATCGACGCTTGAAACGAAAAGCAGTTGCGCTTCGAGCAAGGATGACCCTGTTACCGGCTTGATCCTAGCACTATTGATTTTCTTCCGGTCCAGCTCTGGATCAGTATTTGAGCGAACAAAGGAGTACAGGTTTCTGCTGACCCGCATCAAAGCAACTTCGGCTTCCCAATAGGCCGAAGCCTTACTAAATATGCGGGAAGTTTTACCGAAAATTTGCTGAAAACAATCCACTTGGTATACTTCGGGTGCTTTTTTGCAGTTTTTTGCGCCTTCCTCAAAAATCGAGACTGCACGCTGTACCTGCACTTCAGACAAGATATCACCGCCATCCGACCAGCTAGGTTCAGCAAGAAATGTAAGCCCTAATCCCAAACAAAAGACTGCAGCTCGCATACATAACTCCTCAAATCACCTCAGAACGTGTACTGAACATTGTGCATGCCGTACTACGCGCGCGGCGGTGCTTCCTAAAAAATAATCTGTTAGGTCGGGACGATGCGAATTCATCACGATACAGTCAATCCCCTGATCCTCTGCATACTCAACAATTGATCTTCCTGCATGGCCTGTAATCACGGCAATGTTGATGTCGTCTGCCCCTGCGAAGTCTTCGGCCAGTCCATCAGCAATCGCCCTACGATTGCGCTCCATCTGACCTTCAGGCAAATGGCTGACGATAAAATCTGGAACTGACTCAACCACCGTTAACACGGTGATTTTTTCACCCTCATCAGCCAACAGGCGAGCGACAGCTATAGCATTTTCTGTTTTTGGATCGTGATCTGACGCCACTGGAACTAATATCTTTTTATACATCTCGGCTACTCCTTAAATGATTATATAGGGCTTAGCGCACGACATGCACGCCACATTTCGCATGGCGCACAACCTGCGACGCGGTACTACCCAAAAAATAATCCTGCATACCAGGTCGATGAGACGCAATAACGATACAATCAACGTCATTTGCATCAACCCAATCCAAAATAGATCGCCCAGCCTGCCCCTCAATCACCATGCCAATCGCACCGGGGATGTCCGCTCCCATTTGCTGAAGGCTGCTCACTATCGCTTTTTGGGCCTCTTCCTGAAAACCTTCTGGAATGTAGTTGATCACATAACCCGGAACGTGCTCCATCACGTGTAACAACGTTACTTTACAGTCGGTATCCGCCAACCTCCGAGCAACAGCAATTGCTTTCTCTGCATTTTTGTCATCGTCAAACGACACTGGGAGCAGGATATGGTTGTACATACAGGCTCTCCTTTTTGAGCATGTTTACAATACACCTAAAGGCTTGGCTTGAACTTGATGCAAGTCAGAAACCCAGTGATCAGTCAAAAGCCGCAACAACATCATACATAACTGGTTCAAAGCTCCGGCACATGAGGTTGATGTTTCGGTTGCGCTCACGCATTTCGTTGGTGCGTAACATAGCCTGAAAATCCTCCCGCCGCTTCCATTGCGAGTAGTTAGCAATCCGGGTTTGCGCGTCATTCACGTGAAGCCCCGCTGCTATAAAACCTGGCTGTTTAGAGATGAATTCTTCGTACGCTTCGGTCAAAGCGTCCATCAAATCCTGACACGTTCCAGGTGTCATTTCGAAGGTGGTAATCACGGTTTGCAGTTCAGAGTCTTTGGATATCTTGGGCATCAGACCCTCCTTTTATTAACAGCTTAGACCATGCCACAGCTTTTTGGCTACCGATTTTGCCCAAACACGCTTGATGGATTGGTTGGTGTTTAAGTTCATCAATAAAACTCCATTCGACTAATTCGGTGCAGCGTTTTAACCACTTGTAGTGCAACCTCGAAATCTATTTGAAACGAAAAACGAAAAACTGTATAAATGGGGCTCATCAAAATGACCGTCATGGTTGCCAATAAAAAACAAGTGCTCGCTTTGACTGGATGAGGCAAATTGTGACCAGACCTATCCTCGCAGCTTTGATCGCTGCAGTTTCATTATCACTGTCGGCCGGCTTTGCAGACGCAGACGAATTGTTGCGCGCCTGTAACGGGTCAGACCGTCAGGCTGCTACAAAATCGATGTGTAACTGCATTCAGATGGTAGCGAACAAGAGCCTGAACAATTCTGAGCAAAAACTCGCTGCCAGCTTCTTTAAACAGCCTCACAAGGCTCAAGAGATTCGTCAGTCCGATCGATCCAATCATGAAACTTTCTGGTTGCGTTATAAAGAATTCGGAACCGCTGTTGAGGATAGTTGCAGTCACTTGCGGTGACCTACTTCTACCCGTCTATCTTGACTTTCTGAATCGCCTCGAAACTGATAAGAATTTATAATCAATAAGTCTGTTGGAGCAACTGAATGATCGCGAGAGGTGTCACGATACGCGGTCTTGAAGTATTCGAAGCACTTGCTGCGACCGGATCTGTTGCAGAAGCCGCAGAAGCAACCGGCCTATCTCAGCCAGCCGTGTCCCAACAAATCCGAAATTTAGAAACGGCGCTAAACAGAGATTTATTGGATCACGGCAAGCGCCCGATGCGGCTCACGCCTGCTGGACGAGCTTATCTTTCGCACACATCATCCGTCTTATCCCAACTTCGCTTGGCACATTCCGAATTGTCTGTGATGGATCTAAGCCATTTAGACAAACTTAGCATGGGAATTATTGATGACTTTGATAACGAACTCACACCCCGTTTGGTGACAAAGCTCGCCGAGGCAATGTCTCAATGCCAGTTTCGCCTTATCACTTCACCAAGCCATGAGATCCTGCGTGATCTGCAAGACCACGTACTTCATCTTGGTGTAGCGGCATCTTCAGGTGAGGCAATCTCTGGCATCACTGAATATCCATTGGCGTGTGACCCGTTTATACTGATTACGCCATCCGAATTTGCAGACGATACTGCCCCAAGGTTGGCCAAACTGCGCGAATTGCCCATGTTGCGTTATGAACGGGGACAACTCATCGCACGCCAGATTGATGCCCACATGAAACAAATAAATATTACTTTTCCAAATCGGTTTGAAATCGGATCTAATCCGACCTTGATCTCGATGGTTTCCCGTGGACTTGGCTGGGCAGTGACAACACCCTTAAGCTATTTTTGCGTTGCGAGGGCCCACACAAAAGTGACCGCACACCCACTTCCCTTTACGCCTTTCAGCCGAAATATTTCACTGTTTGCCAACAATGACTGGGCCGATACGGTTCCCCGCGACGTTGCCCAGACAGTGCGCAACCTCGTTCAACAAAAAATGATTTTACCAGCAATCGACCGCTTTCCGTGGCTGGATGGAAAATTCCGTGTACTGAGTGACTGACTTTAAACTCCCAATATCAAAGTTTACCCATTTCATTCTAATACCTTTTTTAACCCCGCAGCACATGTCTCGACTAAATCCAGTGTGCCACTAAAGTCCCGGGTGTAGTATGGATCTGGAACTTCAGATGCGCCAGTTTGGGGGGCAAAATCTGTAAACAGACATACCTCTGTTTTATTCCCAGCTGGCCGTAGGCGCTCGATCGCCTGAATGTTGTTGTCATCCATACCAATAATCATATCGAACTGGCTGAAATCATTTTCCTCAATCTGACGTGCCCGCAGATCCGACAGATCGTACCCAAGGTGGACTGCCGCAACCTGCATCGGACCATAAGGTGCATCGCCAACGTGCCAATTACCGGTACCAGCACTATCAGTTTCAACATTCGGTGCCAGAACGCGAAAAACACCCTCTGCAGCCGGGGATCTACAGATATTGCCCAAACAAACAAACAAAATCCTCAAAAGCTTATCTCCCAATTTAACTGGGGCTAAATGTCTTTACAGTTCATGTAAAGCCGACGTTGCATCTGCCGTCAGAGGCCTTGATGCCAACACAAGTCTTTCACTAAAGCGGTATATTGCCGAAAAAAATACTTTAAACAGTCCTAGTTGGTCCGCTTTGGGTATTTTGGACAACGTTGGACCAGGCCAAAGCTTGGACCACCTAGGAAGTGGGNNGACAGAAGGAGTAGGCCGTTAGTTTTCGACCTTCATTTTGCCGTGCTTGTGCTGCATTTCATGCCCTGCTTTTCGCTCAAGATCGACAGGCACGTTGAGGATGACGTCACCGGCTTTTTCAAAGCTCAAAGTCAAGGTCACTACGTCACCATGAGCCAAACTACGAGTAAGTCCCATGAACATTACATGGTCCGCTCCGCGCGCCAATTCATGCTTTCCACCAGCGGGGATAGTAAACCCATCTTTGACATGCATCATTTTCATAACGCCATTTCCGTCATCTTCGTGCGTATGCAGTTCCACCTTCTTTGCCACATCAGATGACACACTAACCAGTTGGTCAGCCTCGTCTCCAGTATTCGATATAACCATAAAAGCCGCACCAGATTTTGCCATTTTGGTTGAAACGCGCGCAAATGGGTCACTCACCGAGATCACGCTTTCAGCGAAGGCAGGCGCAGATAGAGCAACAACAGCTATTGCTGCCATAGATAAATTTTTGAAGGACATCTAAATTTCCAATCCGAATATTCAACAGTTTTTGAAGGCATGTTTTGACTTACAAAAACAGCGGTGGTGCCCTGGCGGTGGCTGGTACACTCTGCAATACATGCGTTTTTGTACTTTGCCGTATAACGATACGCTTAGAGGTTGATACAAGCGGCTGTGCATCAACTTCGGCCTCGACGACCCAGTCTAGCAATGAAAGGCTAAATTCCGGACAAATATGCGGCGGACCTACAGGTTCTCCTGCTGCGTCCACGGGCACCATTGTAGTGTTCTCGCCAATGCAATATGCTGAATAGCCGGAGGCACTGGGCATGCCGCGTGCAACCGCCATACTGTGTCCGGTTAACACTAAGACTGCTGCCAGCAATCCTAACCCACAAGTTCGCATCTTACACATAGCAACATTATTCGCACGAGCTGCGTTTATTGTCTTGCGACAAAAAGAACCAGCTCAATCAGACTTCAGACGGAACTGCGTGTCACATTGCGTAAATCAGACGTTCAATGCCTGCGCTTTTGCGATTTCTTTTTTGACTTTGAGAGCATTTTGGGACAACTCTCCGTCTTTGGCCTTTGCCAAAAAGGCGTCCAAACCACCTCGGTGGTCGACTGACCGCAAGGCAGCGGCTGTGATACGCATTTTGATGCCACGTCCGAGAGTCTCCGACTGCAAGGTAACGTCGTTCAAATTCGGCAGGAAGCGACGTTTGGTTTTATTATTGGCGTGGCTGACATTGTTGCCAGTCATTGGGCCTTTTCCGGTCAGTTCGCAACGGCGCGACATGGGTACATCCTCGTTTTACAGTCATCGGGGATTGGACCCGACAATACGGACAAGCGCTGCCAAAGCCGCACTCGAAATATAATGTCGCGTCACTAGGCTCATTTCGGATGGGCGTCAAGTGATTCAGCATAGCTTTTAGCCCTCTCCCATAGCACGATGCCTTCCTCAACATATTTTTGGCGGAAGAGAAGTTTAAATTTTACATTTCCTTAACAATGACAGAACTTTTTCTGCCGCCACCGACGGCGTTAGATCGCCCGAAGATACCTGCGCTCCTATCTGTGTCATTGCGTCTTTCGCGTCACCGCTTTCCAAGCGAGATAATAAGCCATGGCGCACTTCCTGTTGAAACCAGTATTCAGCCTGATCCTGCCTATGAGCATTCCAGTGTCCGGCGTCACGTCGCCATTGTGTTAAAGTTTTTATCTCTTCCCAGGCAGTTTCCAAGCCCTGCGCTTCGAGCGCGGAGACCGTCATCGCTTTTGGAAAACCATCTGGATCCTGAGGCCTTTTTCGTAGCAAATGTAGCGCACCCGCATAGTCCGCACAGGTGCGGATCGCAGTTCGTTCGAGATCACCATCAGCCTTGTTGACGAGTATAATGTCAGCCATCTCCATAATTCCGCGTTTGACGCCTTGCAGTTCGTCACCACCTGCCGGGGCCAGCAACAACAAAAACAGGTCAGACATCTGCGCGACTACAATCTCGGATTGGCCGACTCCTACGGTTTCAATAAGGACTATGTCAAAACCAAATGCCTCGCACAGCGCCACTGCCTCGCGCGTACGACGCGCTACACCTCCCAAGTGCGTCTGGCTTGGAGAGGGCCGAATAAACGCGTTATTGTCGCGACTCAAATGCTCCATTCTGGTTTTATCACCGAGAATCGAGCCGCCTGAGCGCACCGAAGACGGGTCGACTGCCAGAACAGCCACTTTATTACCCTTACCTGTCAACATCAGGCCAAAGTTCTCGATAAAAGTGGATTTACCCACGCCCGGCGTTCCAGACAGTCCAATCCGCAAAGCTTGTTTGCCAGCCCCACGCAGAGCCTCTAAAAGTTGCGATGCGTGCTTTCGGTGATCGGGTCGTGAGCTTTCAACGAGAGTAATCGCTCTTGCAAGTGCTCTACGGTCTTTTTCCAATATCCTGTCGCGTAATTCTGCGATATCCATTGCCGTATCCTGATCAACCTTGTTGGAAAGTGTTCATGCAGCGCCACCGTTACCTTTGTCCAGCCCATCGCTGTATCATACTCATTTTTCTGTTGCTTGCATTTCCTTCTTTTGCCGCATCAAAACATATTGAGGAGCAAATATGGTCGGTCCACGCCTTTGGCATCAAGGTGGGAGAATTAACAATAAAAGCGGATGAAGGCGATGGTTACTATCAGGGGCAAGGATCGTTTCAGACTACTGGCCTCGCCGGAATTCTGCGACGGATTCAGTTCAATATCTCGTCGCGTGGGGAATTCGGCACATTCGGCTACCAACCTTTGACGTATAGTGGATACATCGACACTGGGAGACGGATTTCTGAAACTATGTTGGAGTTTTTTGAAGGCATGCCCATTAAAATATCCGGAGCACAAAATCCAGCTGTGGCGATCAAAACCCAAGCCAAAAATGGGGCTCATGATCCAATGACCGTCATGTGGCGAGTTCTACGGCTTCAAACCGAAGGCATGCTTTGCAAGATAGATCAGAAGCAATTTGACGGTACCCGGCTTGTTCACATTGTTCTGACCAACCGCAACGATCAGACCGGGGACAGCGTAATTTGTTCAGGCACATACAATCGGATCGGCGGTTATTCGGTGGAAGAGTTGGCCGAAATGAAGATATCACCCATTTCTGTTACCTATAGCAAAACTGCAGCAGGATGGCGGGCGGACGCACTTTCGTTGACAACGCGCCATGGCAAGGCGCGGCTCTATCGTAGAGACTGACTGGACGCCATCCCACTCTTATCCGATAAGAACTAATGACTAACCTGCCAATACACGATGCGCTTGAGCCACTTATCACCGCGCTCAAAGGCCGAGGCCGAGCCGTGCTACAAGCGCCGCCAGGTGCTGGAAAAACGACAGTTGTACCACTGGAGATACTGTCCCGTGTCATATCATCCGGTAAGGTTCTTGTGCTTGAGCCACGCCGCTTAGCTGCACAATCAGCAGCAAAACGAATGGCACAGACACTTGGTGATCGTGTTGGCGATACCGTGGGCTACCGAGTACGCGGTGACACGAGAGTTTCCACACGGACGCGAATTGAGGTCATTACAGAGGGCATCTTGACACGAATGATCCAAGATGACCCCGAATTGTCAGGTATAAGCGCCGTTATTTTCGACGAATTTCACGAACGATCTCTCCATGCCGACCTTGGCCTCGCGCTGTGTTTGGAGGTCGCCGAGGTTTTACGTGAGGATTTAATTTTATTGGCCATGTCCGCCACTCTCGATGCCGAACCAGTTGCGGCACTCATGGGCGACGTACCTATTATCACCTCTGAGGGACGCGCATTTCCAGTTTACACCCACTGGCTCGACGCCCCCCTTGGTAAGAAGGACCGACTTGAAAACACAACCGCCTTACTAATTGAACGTGCCATCGCAGAGGCATCAGGTGGCGTTCTGGTGTTCCTGCCCGGCGAAAGTGAAATTCGCCGCACTCAGTCACTTTTGAACCTTCCAAACGATTGCTGCGTGTATCCATTGTATGGAGCTATGCCTTTCAAGGCTCAACAAGCCGCTATCAAGCCAGTCAGCAAGGGGCGAAAAATTGTGCTCGCCACTGCTATCGCCGAAACGTCTCTTACAATTGAGGATGTGCGTATCGTAGTTGACTCCGGCCGCGCCCGTCGCTCTCGCTTTGATCCCGGCTCAGGCATGTCACGGCTTGTGACAGAGCGCGTCTCACGAGCGGAGGCGACACAGCGCCGTGGTCGCGCAGGGCGCGTGGCGGAGGGGAGGTGTTACCGGCTTTGGTCACGGGAGGAAGAAGGGAGTTTACCACCTTTTCCACCAGCTGAAATCGAAGCAACAGATTTGACCAAACTGGCACTTGATTTAGCGCTTTGGGGAGCAAAACCCTCAGACTTAGCATTTTTGACACAACCAAATCCTGGGGCTTTTGCTGAGGCGAAAGCTATTTTACAAATGCTAAAAGCTTTGGACGACAGGGAACGCATTTCGGATCATGGCCGCGCGATGGCTAAATTACCAATGCATCCTCGGCTAGCACACATGTTAATCAGCGCCGGAGAAACTGCCACTAATATGGCCGCACTTTTGTCCGATCGCGACCCACTATCGCGTGGTTCGCCCGTCGACTTTACTCTCCGGCTGGAGGCGGTCTCAGACTTAAAACAGTTTCTCAACCGCCGCCCATGGCAAGTCAACAGAAGCGTTCTCAAAAATATCCACAACGAGGCTACACGACTGAGAAAGGTATTGGATACGTCCGCACGCACCATACTGAGCGCCGCTGAGATGGCCGCGCTCGCCTATCCCGACCGAATCGGACTCCGTCGCAAAGGAGTCGCATCACGCTTCGTGATGTCGGGGGGTAAAGGCGGCGTAATGGACAATGGTGATCCACTGTCTGGTGCACGACTAATCGTCGTAACCGATACAGATGGAAATCCACGGGAGGCCCGCATCCGCCAGGCAATACAGATCAGTGAGGCTGAGATTCGAAATCTGTTCCAAAGCCAGATAACCCTTACTCCGTCCTGTGCATGGTCGAAACGAGAGCGGCGGGTCATCGCCAGGAATCGCGAGATGTTGGGCGCAATCGCTCTGAGTGACAAAATTTGGAAAAATCCTCCAGAGTCTATCGTTGGAAAAGCTATGCTCGACGGTGTGCGTGACCTCGGATTGAATATGAACAGCGCCGTGCGGCGCTTTATAACCAGAATTTCCCTCGTTCGGGACGCAGGGTATTCACTGCCCAACATGTGCGAGAGTGTACTTTTAGACCACCTCGAAGTTTGGCTCTTACCGCACCTGAATGGTATCAAGACCGCGGATCAGTGGAAAAAGTTTGATTTGCTTGAACCGCTGCGCGCCATGCTTGACTGGTCACAGATGCAATTGCTTGACCGTGAAGCTCCCGGCAGTTTTACGTCACCGTTGGGTCGTAAGATTGCAATTGACTACGCTAACGATCATCCCTCTATCGAACTTCGATTGCAGGAAATGTTTGGACAAAAGATTCATCCAAAAATCGGAAAAAGTGCTCTCCGCGTGACCTTATTATCTCCTGCAGGACGACCAGTGCAAACGACCATGGATTTGCCCGGGTTCTGGGCAAACTCATATGCGGATGTTCGCAAAGAGATGCGTGGACGCTATCCAAAACACCCATGGCCAGAGGACCCTACCGAAGCTCACCCAACCCTTCGCACAAAACGGCGTCCACGCTAGGAGGCACACAATTTCGCACAAGCCTTGATACGCATTATCAGAATGTATAAACAAAACATCACACTAAATGATCGAGTAGAGCAAAAGTTAATGTCCCACGCCATTAAACGCGCACTCTCCCGCGTCGTTACCCCAATGCTGCGAAGGCCCAAACGACTTCAAGTGGCCGCGTTGTGCTTGCGCGCATCGGGGTCGAAGAAAGAGGTTTTGCTAATCACGTCGCGTCAAACCAAGCGGTGGGTTTTACCAAAGGGCTGGCCAATCGATGGTCTGGACGCACCGGGCGCAGCCCTGCAGGAGGCATGGGAAGAAGCAGGTGTAAAGGAAGCTACCATCAATCCCGAGGCGGTAGGCATGTACGAATACTCCAAACGCCTCAAGGGCGGAGCCAGGGTTCAAGTAGAAGTGCAAGTTTATAAGACAAATGTTGATAAGCTGGTTGATGTTTTCCCAGAGGCGGATGAGCGCAATCGCAAATGGGTGTCGCTGGATAAAGCTGCCGAAATGGTCAATGAGCCGGGCCTGCGCGAAATACTTCGCCGGCACACATGATGATTTTTCATTGTTTATTCGCTGAATCAGTTGAATTATTAATGAAACCCAGTTAGCTCCCCGAAAAATGCAGTTGGGGAATGGCATGGCAAATTCTGAACAGCAAAAGAACTGGTCTACGCTAGACAAAGACCTTAACCGTATATCCCATGTGGAATACGCCACGGCTTATGTCTCACGCCCATTAGTTGGCCTTGGCATCGCCTTGGCTTTCATTGTTCTGGCAGCGATGGTGGCCAGTATATTTTTTGGCTCTTTCCCAAACAACTTAGTAGTTGTCGCCGCTGCTGGTTTTGGCGCCTACATGGCGATCAACATTGGTGCGAATGACGTAGCGAACAATATGGGTCCAGCTGTCGGAGCTAATGCGCTGACAATGGGAGGTGCAATCGTGATTGCGGCCCTATGTGAAAGTGCAGGCGCCCTGCTAGCCGGTGGCGATGTAGTATCCACCATTTCAAAGGGTATCATTGATCCAGCAGGATTTTCTAACGCAAAAGTTTTCATGTGGGCGATGATGGCAGCGCTAATTTCTTCAGCTCTCTGGGTCAATCTTGCTACATTTGCCGGTGCGCCAGTATCGACGACTCACTCAGTGGTTGGCGGCGTCATGGGTGCAGGTATCGCCGCCGCCGGGTTTGCAGCAGTTAGCTGGACCACCATGGGTAAGATTGCTGCCAGTTGGGTGATTTCTCCTCTGTTAGGAGGACTGATCGCAGCAAGTTTTCTTGCGTTCATCAAAGCCAAGATCATCTATCAAGAGGACAAGATTGCGGCCGCACGTAAATGGGTGCCTGTGTTGGTCGGCATTATGGCATCCGCTTTCGCCACTTACCTCGCACTCAAAGGCCTTAAACGTATCGTCGAGATCGAATTACCAACTGCCCTATTAATTGGTGTCATAGCAGGGGCGATCACTTATGTAATTGCGGCTCCACTGATCCGAAAGCAATCAGAAGGACTTGAAAACCGGAACAAATCCCTCAAGGTTTTATTCGGATTACCCCTGGTATTTTCCGCGGCTCTATTATCTTTTGCTCACGGTGCCAACGACGTCGCAAACGCAGTTGGCCCACTTGCTGCCATCGTTCATGCTTCTGAATTTGGGGATTTTGCCGCTAAGGTGGCAATTCCAACCTGGGTAATGGTTATTGGCGCACTCGGAATCTCATTTGGGTTGTTCCTGTTCGGCCCAAAACTAATTCGCATGGTCGGTGAGCAAATCACCAAACTGAACCCGATGCGCGCTTATTGCGTGGCACTGTCTGCAGCAATTACCGTTATCGTGGCATCGTGGCTGGGTCTTCCAGTTTCATCAACGCATATCGCGGTTGGTGGCGTTTTCGGCGTAGGCTTTTTTCGAGAATGGCATGCGGAACGCCGCTTTAGAAAATCCGCTGCCGCTCGACCTGCAGAAAAACGCATCGCCCCAGAAGAGCGTCAACGGCGCAAGTTAGTTCGGCGTTCGCATTTTATGACAATCGTCGCTGCTTGGGTTATTACCGTCCCTGCCGCTGCTGTTATGTCAGCATGCATTTTCCTTGCTCTAAACAGCCTTATATCCTAGCTAATTTAACGATTATACTTGGGTTTCAAATTGCTAAGTCGCGCGTCACTCACCGAGTGCCCGGCACAACGAGTAGGGTACGGGAAAGCCTCAAATTCTGAGCACTTCAGTAAAGTGACTAGACTTGTTCACCGCCAGCACGAACGCCATCGTAGTGCCTTGCACTCTCAAAATTTATTGCGCGTCGGCTCATTTTCCGAGGCACCATCGCATGATTGCTTTTTGAGCATGCAACCGATTTTCAGCCTCGTCAAAAATTACAGAATTTGACCCATCCATGACATCATTTGTAGCCTCTTCATTCCGATGTGCCGGCAAGCAGTGCATAAATAATGCGCCCGAATTGGCATGGGTCATCAGGGCATCATTGACCTGGTATGGGCGTAATTGGTTGTGTCGACGCTCACGGGCCGAAGGTGCATCATGCATACTTACCCAAGTGTCTGTGACGACCAAATCTGCGCCAGCAACGGCCTTGATTGGATCGCGCTCGATTTCAACATTGACGCCTACATTTCGAGCTTCTTCGACAAACAACATCTCCGGATCTAAAGTTTCCGGTCCAGAAAACGTCAAATCGAACCCAAACTTTCCCGCTGCGTGGGCAAAGCTGGCAAACACGTTATTTCCATCGCCACACCAAACCACCTTTTTACCCGTGATAGGACCGCGATGTTCCTCAAAAGTCAAAATGTCAGCCATGATTTGACACGGGTGCGTGCGATTTGTGAGCCCATTAATAACCGGCACGGTGGCATGCTCAGCCATTTCTACAAGCGTAGCCTCCTCAAAAGTCCGTATCATTATTAAATCTACATATCTGCTGAGCACTCGCGCGGTGTCCGCTACAGTTTCCCCATGCCCTAGTTGCATCTCGCTGCCAGACAAAACCATGGTTTGACCACCCATTTGACGCACACCTACATCAAAACTTACACGGGTCCGTGTCGACGGCTTTTCAAAAATTAGGGCAACCATATGGTCTTTAAGCGGGGCCTCGTCATCGAGTGCCCCCCGCGGACGCCCATAACGTGCAGTCTTCATTGTCTGCGCATGATCAATCATGCCCCGTAAATCCTCAACGCTAGTCTTATTGATGTCCAAAAAATGTGTCATTTTTTCATTCCTTAACCGCCAACTGCAATGCGACAGCATTCAAGCGATTGACAGCCTCCGCCAGGTCCTCATCTGAGATATTCAAAGGTGGCAACAATCGCACAACGTTATCCGCCGCAGGAACCGTTATCACTTCATTTTCATAACCCATCGTTACAACCTCCACGCACGGCAATTTACATCTAAGACCCATCATAAGTCCGGAGCCGCGGACTTCCTCAAACACATCAGGGTGCGATGCCACTAAACCTTCAAGTTTCTGACGCAGGAGGCCTGCTTTACGGCGCACATCCTCGAGAAATTCAGACCTACAAACAACATCCATCACTGCACAGCCAACTGCACAGGCAAGTGGATTACCTCCATAGGTAGATCCGTGAGTCCCTGCTGTCATCCCACTAGCTGCATCTTCTCGAGCAAGCACTGCGCCCAGCGGAAAACCTCCACCTATACCCTTCGCAACCATCATGATATCCGGTTTAATTCCAGCCCACTCATGTGCAAACAAACGTCCAGTCCGCCCAACACCGCATTGCACCTCGTCAAGGATCAACAAGATACCCGCCTCGTCACACAACGCTCGTAGCGCTGCAAGGTCGGCATCAGCCATCGGTCGGATACCCCCTTCACCCTGCACAGGTTCAACAATCACCGCAGCAGTTTGTTCGCTGATACTGCCTGCCACTGCACTTAAATCTCCCCAAGGCAAATGCACGAAGCCGGGAAGCATTGGCCCAAATCCCTCTGTTAACTTTTTGCTGCCTGCAGCGGCGATGCCGGCAGAACTCCGACCATGAAACGCACCCTCGAATCCAATAATTTCAATTCGATCCGGCCGACCCTTCTCGAACCAGTATTTACGCGCCATTTTGACTGCGAGTTCACAGGCTTCGGTACCAGAGTTGGTAAAGAATACAGTATCAGCGAAGGTGTTATCCACCAACTTGTCTGCAAGCATCTGCTGTTGCTCAATATTGTAGAGATTTGAAACATGCCATAGCTTGCTAGCCTGATCTGTCAAAGCTTGTACCAGTGTTGGGTTGGCATGCCCTAAAACATTCACCGCGATTCCAGCACCTAGATCCAGAAAGCGTCGACCATCTGCCTCAATCATCCAGCTGCCTTGACCTTTGACAAAGGTCAATGGCGCGCGCGAGTAGGTCGGGAGTACGGACGGGATCATGAGGATCATCCTTTTAAAAATCTAAGTCCTAGTGATTGCAACACTCAGGATATTTTCGTCAACAATTAGGAAAAGTGGAACGCCTTTTTTACCACTAAAACAACAAGCGAAGCTTGTTACGCACGAAGATTTCGGCGTCGCGGCAAATTTATGTAAGCTAACGTGACCATAAAGTGGCAATAATCCAATATTTCACAAATGAAAACCCTTTTTGCCTATTCGCGCCTCACACCCGCATTAATACTATGCGGCATGCTTTGTGATGCCATGATCCCACATTACTGTTACCAATGAGATGATTTTCAGTTCCCTGATTTTCCTTGCCGCTTTGATCTCGAACCATCACGTTACAAATACTTTGATATCCTAAGCCACAATTGGCCCAATCGGGCTTGAGAAAATAAATGCTTAAAAATATTTATCGAACCCGTAGTACATTCACCAAAGCACAGCATCACCATGTCCGCGCACCACTTTAGGTGCGCACTCACGCAAACGTCTAAACAAGGTTGTTCACAATAGTTCGCCAGACAAACCTCTATCGATCAGCTCAATGGTCTCTTCCACACCATAAAGCGCAATAAAACCACCAAAGCGTGGTCCCTGAGATGCACCCAACAAAACCTCATACAGCGCCTTGAACCAGTCACGCAACGGATCAAATCGTTCGCGACCGACCGAAAAAACCAGTGATTGCAGTTCTTCAACATCCAACCCGACTCGCCAAGTTTTGAGCTTATCGCGCAGCTCAACGAGTGCTTCTCGTTCCAATTCACTCGGTGACCGATATTGCTTAGTCGGCTTTACAACATCGTTGTAGTACCGCACTGCGTATCCAGCGGCTGCGTCCAAATCTGGGTGCGTTTCTGCACTCGCGTCAGGCGCATACCTCTTTATAAAACCCCAAAGCTGCTCCTTCTCTTCGGCGCCAGCCACAGATGCAAGGTTCAGCAACATTGCGAAGGGTACCACCATATTGCTTTCAGGAACTTTACCACCGTGAACATGATAAACTGGATTATTTAACTGCGCCTTAGTCTCTTGATCGGGATACGCCCTTAGCTGCTGGTGATACTCGTCAACAGCCTTTGGAATCACGTCAAAATACAGACGCTTGGCCGTTTTTGGCTTCTGATACATGAAGTATTGCAACGATTCCGGCGCAGCGTAAGTCAGCCACTCTTCCATTGACAAGCCGTTGCCCTTAGATTTGGAAATCTTCTGACCGTGTTCATCGTTATAAAGCTCATAGGTAAAGCTTTCCGGAGGACGCTCAGTTAAGGCGCGGCAAATCTTAGTCGCTTGTGTCACCGAGTCTATCAAGTCTTTACCAGACATTTCATAATCGACGCCCAATGCTGCCCAGCGGAGAGCCCAATCCGGCTTCCATTGCATCTTTGTGTGTCCACCTGTTACGGGTATTTCTACTTTCTCACCATTCGGCTCCTCATAGACGATAGTGCCTTTCGACAGGTTACGTTCCAGCGTTGGAACCTGCAGCACATGCCCAGTTTTTGGTGATATTGGCAAAAACGGCGAATAAGTTGCCCGCCGCTCTGCTCCGAGCGTTGGCAACATGATTTCCATTATCGCTTCGAACCGCTCCAAAGCAACTATCAGCATCTCATCAAACCGGCCCGAGGTATAATACTCAGTGGAGGACGCAAAATCGTAATCAAAGCCATACTGGTCCAGAAATGCCCGCAAGCGTGCATTATTATGTTGTGCAAACCCTTCATGCGTACCGAACGGATCCCGCACCTTGGTCAGAGGCAAGTGAAGATCTTCTTTAAGCTGCTCCTGCATCGGTAGGTTAGTTGGCACTTTTCGAAATCCGTCCATATCATCTGAAAAGCAAATCAGTTTAGTCGGAATGTCACTAAGTTGTTCGAAAGCATGCCTCACCATTGTCGTACGCGCCACTTCCTGGAATGTGCCAATGTGGGGCAGACCACTCGGACCATATCCAGTCTGGAATAAAACATATCCTTTCGCCGGCACTTTGCCTTTGTAGCGTTTGAGCAAGCGGCGCGCTTCTTCGAATGGCCAAGCTTTCGAGGAAAGGGCTGCGTCATGCAGGTCAGACATATCTATCTCCGGTACAAACGGTTTTTTAATGCCAGCGCGCAGTCGCGCAGACAATCTGATGCTACCTATTGCTCCTGACGATGGCAGTCAATAATCTGCTTCAAAACCAAACATCGTCAAGGAAGCCAACGTGCCACAAGATAATTTCACTTTACTCATGCCCCAGGACTGCCTCGTTGCGGTCATGGTTGCCGTATCCGCCAGCGACGAGGAGATCCGGACATCCGAGCTGGTGAAAATTCAAACCTCTGTAAACAACCTGCCCGTGTTTGCCGATTATGACATCGACCGAATGAAAACTGTTAGCCAGACAGTTTTTGATCTCTTCGAACAGGAGGACGGTTTGGCAGCACTTTTTGGACTAGTCCGCGGTAACCTACCAGAGCGCTTGTTCGAAACAGCATATGCGTTAGCTTGCGACGTTGCAGCAGCAAATGGCAGATTGAACGAGCAGGAACTGCGTCTACTCGAAGAAATTCGATATGAGCTAAATATTGATCGCCTGCATGCTGCTGCGATAGAGCGTGGATCGCGCGCCCGACACTTGACGTAAAATCTGTTAGCATTCGAGTGGCAAGTCAACGCGGAGACGGCCTTACGTAATAAGTAAAAATATTATCTCAACAAACGTGGCACAAGCTTGATGAGCGTTCAAACTAACGACCACGTCTAGCATCGGCAGTTCAAATCCCTCAACCTATGAAAAATTATTACAATCACTCAACTAAATAAGATGCCTACCTCTAGTTTCAGTTTGTCACTCGCATACCAAATTCTCTGGGCAAGTTTGCCTTATGATCGATAAATATCACCCCAGCGCTCCAGCAATCGCTGTTGCAAGGTCTTAGCCTTGCGGTTCCAGGTTCGTGCACCCTTTGGCCGCTCTCGATTTGGACCTATCAGCTTTTGCCTGAGACTCGCGTCAGCCAAAAAAATCACAAAAGCAAGGCTTGTTCCATCCCGCGCGTCAATATAGCCAGCCAACCCACTTACAAAATGCAATGTTCCAGTTTTTGCACGCACGGTCAGCGGATGCGATTTGTTGATTTTTCCGTTTTGTTGACGCAGGTAAACCTCTTTAAGGACCGGCTTAAGTTTGGCTTGTTCACTCGCTCGCGCCAAAACACGCACAAGTTCATCAGCTCGCATTCGCGAAGCTTCACCTAGCCCAGAGTGGTCAACAAGAGCCGCACCGCTCATCTCCAGCTTTTCTCGGGCCCAAGCGTTCATCGACTTGGCTGAGCTTTTCAATCCCATGATCGTAGCACCACGTGCTTGGCTCGCTGCAATTCCAATCATTTCCGCGGTTAAATTGGTCGAATACTTCAACATACCACGCAATAATTCTTTAAGAGGCGCGCTTTGGAAAGTCGCCAAAACAATGCCCTTAGGCGCACTTTGTGTTTTTTCTGGCGTTTTAAGCTTAATCCCATGCGATCGAGCCAAGGTCGAAAAAACCTCACCAGCATAGATTTCCGGCTGCCGCACCGGCAACCATCTAGCGCCACCCTTACCGAGAGCGGACTTTGCAACGGTCCAGTGATCGACTCCGTTCATTTCCTTGTAGGTGTATGTCGGAAAATCCCGGTTGATAATCTTCATTCGTGATACCTGAATCTCTGGTCGGTATCGATCTGATCGAGCGTCCATTGTAACCTGATAGCCACTCGCCGTTTTTTTCCATTCGAAATGTACGCGATTGTAATTTAGCGACAACCCAGACACAGACGGATTATATCCCGCATGCACTGGTTGCTTTTTATCGATACGTTCAATGGCAGGTAGAGCTCCTCCCCAAACCTTGAAGCGACCAGAAACTTCGCGTATGCCCTTCGCTTTTAACTGCTTGGCTAAATCGGCCAGTCCGTTGGTGTCCAGCGTAGGATCGCCGCCTCCACTTAAAACAAGATCCCCTTTCAAAATACCGTTTTGGACTTTACCTGCTGCAATCAATTTAGTGTTAAAGCGGTGCTGTGACCCCAAAAAGGACAGTGCATAGAGTGCAGTAAGTGCCTTGGTTACACTGGCTGGAGGCAACCCTGCTTCAGCATAATGGCCCTCCAAAAATGCGCCTGTCTTGGCATTGGCCACCGCAATCGCAACCCGCCCCGACACTCCAGATGAGTCCAAAAGTGTTTTTATTGCGGGTCCAGATTGGTTGGCAATGGTTGCCGGTCTCGGCACCGGGCGCAACGAAATAGTAGGCGAATTTGCAAAGGCTGGCAGCGAGGCACTGCCGAGTAGTCCAGCTAAAAATCCACGTCTCGAAAATGTTTGCGGCATATCAGAACACTAACCGCTCCGCAGATAACGTTTCAAGCTCAGAACTTGCCTTTAACTGATACTGATATGATTCTTCGATCGGCCGAGCACATGGATCAAACTCATCCTAGAGCCACTCTCCCTTTTCCCGAATATTGGTTGAACTTGCATCTTCCATCGGGATGTTCACAAAACACCACGACGGGGCATCTTTGTTCCCAATCAGGCGGCTTTGTTTTGTTGCCAAACGTGCCGCACGAAACACCTGTCCAGCCTTTGCCGAGAGTGCTCCCACACTCTCGCCCGGTCGCGCAAGAACTGCGACGGGCACCCTGCACATGATTTCCTGCCAATCGTTCCATCGGTGGAGTTGAGCCAAATTATCCGCTCCCATCAACCAAACGAACCGGGCGTGAGGACGGGCTGATTGCAACGCGGCGATAGTCTCGGACGTGTATCGAGTACCAGCTTGTGCTTCGAAATCAGAAATGTGTACCCTAGGGTGCTGCATCTTGGTAGTAGATGCATTTACCCGCCTCTCCAAAGAAGCTGGACCGTGCGGCTTTAAGGGATTTCCTGGAGAAACTAGCCACCATATACGATCAAAATTGAAAAACTTAAATGCCTCTCGCGTGATGTGTACATGCCCACGGTGCGGTGGATCAAACGATCCCCCCAAGAGACCAACCACCTGACCTTTTGCGATGTATGGCAACCTGTACACCATGCAATCTTACTCCCCTTCCAAAGACGTAGAGTCAAGCAATCTTAGTTTGCGCGCACGCGGATTTAACTAACAAAAATTCAAAAGTTAGTCTTGCTTCAAAGTGCTCACAAGACACAACCAAAAATCAATTACCACAACGTTTACAATCGTACTTTTGTGTCAGCGAAAATCCGACATCATCTCTTGCGATTGGCAATCTAGGGACGAGCAGGCGCATCGTTCGGACACCGGTTGGGACGTAGACTGACATGCTTAACTCAAGCATTTTTGCTCTCATCAAGCGTTAAATATCGGCAATTGAAACCACTGTTATGGTGTTAGGATTACCCTTTCACATCACCGTCCCACATCAAAGCATCCTTAGACTCGATACGAAACGCCACCTTTGGAAATCGCGAGTAGCGGCTAAACATTAAATCAAGGCGCCTAAGCGACCCCTGTCCCCATGCGCCCCTAAACGTTAGCGGTTAGATTACTAACAGTTAAGCAATCTGAAATTACCAACCGTTATAAACCAATCACCTCTGTCACAATCTCTTCCTCTATTACACCAGTGCAGAGCCCTAGCAGACGTCACTAAATAGGGCTTCAGCGTAAATTTTGACTTTTTTCAGATGCTAGCTTCGAACGAACTCCTGCGAAAATCACGTTTGCGAAAACCTAGCGGTCAGCGTACACGACCCCTAATAATGTCATTTTTTAGAGGTCCATCATGGCGTCGTATCAGTATGTCTACCACATGCAGGGGGTTTCCAAGACCTATCCCGGTGGCAAGAAGTGTTTTGAAAACATCCACCTCTCTTTCCTGCCCGGTGTAAAAATTGGTGTTGTGGGCGTCAACGGTGCCGGTAAATCGACCCTGATGAAGATCATGGCCGGTCTGGACACTGATTTCACTGGAGAGGCTTGGTCCGCAGAGGGCGCCAAAGTTGGATATTTACCCCAGGAACCTCAACTCGATAATTCTCTAAGTGTGCGAGAAAATGTAATGCTTGGCGTGAAGGCCAAAAAAGATATTTTGGATCGCTACAACGAACTCGCCATGAACTATTCGGATGAAACAGCCGATGAAATGGCTGAACTACAGGATAAAATTGATGCGGAGAACCTCTGGGATTTAGATAGCCAAATTGACGTTTCGATGGAGGCGCTGCGCTGTCCGCCAGACGATGCCGAAATTCCTAACCTTTCAGGTGGGGAAAAGCGCCGCGTGGCACTATGCAAATTACTCCTAGAAGCACCAGAGATGCTGTTGCTTGACGAACCGACCAACCACCTAGACGCCGAAACTATTGCGTGGCTTCAGCAGCATCTGATTGCCTACAAAGGCACGATCCTGATTGTCACCCACGATCGTTATTTCCTTGACGACATTACTGGGTGGATTTTAGAACTCGATCGCGGCCGCGGCATGCCCTACGAGGGGAACTACTCTGCCTGGCTGGAGCAAAAAGCAAAGCGTTTGAAGCAGGAAGCCAGAGAAGACAATTCTAAACAGAAAACGCTGGAACGCGAACTCGAATGGATGCGCCAAGGGCAAAAAGCACGTCAAGCAAAGCAAAAAGCCCGGATCAACGCCTACAATGAGTTGGCCGGCCAATCTGAACGAGAAAAAATTTCCCGATCCCAGATCGTGATTCCCAACGGACCCCGGCTTGGTTCAAAAGTAATTGAGGTTGAAGGAATCGCGAAACACTTCGGTGACAAGCAACTAATAGAGGGCTTGGACTTTTCTCTGCCGCCCGGCGGCATTGTCGGTGTAATCGGCCCAAACGGCGCAGGTAAATCGACCCTCTTCAAAATACTCACTGGTGAAGAAGTGCCCGACGAAGGCAATGTTAGCTACGGCGACACAGTCCAATTGTCTTATGTGGATCAATCTCGCGACGACCTCAGCGACAATGAGACAGTATGGGAGGCAATCTCCGGTGGTGCGGAGATCGTTGAGCTTGGCGACGCTCAGGTCAATTCCCGTGCATATTGCTCATCATTCAACTTCAAGGGTGGAGACCAGCAGAAAAAGCTGAATTTACTCTCTGGCGGAGAACGCAACCGCGTGCACATGGCTCGGCTTTTGAAGGAAGGAGGCAACGTTCTTCTGCTCGATGAGCCTACTAACGACCTTGACGTAGAAACTCTCCGCGCTTTGGAAGATGCACTCGTCGATTTTGCCGGCTGCGCCGTGGTAATCAGCCACGATCGCTTTTTCCTAGATCGCATATGTACACATATTCTTGCCTTCGAGGGTGAGGCCCACGTCGAATGGTTCGAAGGAAACTTCGAAGATTACGAAGAGGACAAAAAACGACGGTTGGGTGCAGATGCCCTTGAACCAAAACGGCTTAAACATAAAAAGTTCACACGATGATGCGACTGGATCGCCATCCAAGCAGTGCAAGAGCGACTCTCGCTGCTGCGCCAAAAATCCGCGACGGAACTAACGCAATCCTTCGTTAATAGACTTTAGCACCTTGCTGCCCGGACATAGCTCATCTTTGCTCAATTCATTCAGTGGTCGGGTCGCAAGATTTAGGTTTTGGTTTAGATCCTGTGAGTCAGGGTCTAGGAACAGTAACCCAGTCAGGATGCGACCGTCTTCTCTGGCCTGCTGCACCGTATCCATCGCCGCGCGGCGATCATTAGCCTTGTAAGTGGCATCTGCCTTATGAAGATGAATCGCTGAACCATCATGCAAGGTGACGGTTTGGGTGGTTCCTTCCTCGTAATGAGTTTTGATTTCTTCCCGCATAGGAACAAAATCCACCGGCATTGAGTCTAGGTGCTGACGGGTTTCGGAATAGCTTTTGGTAGACCCAACGTGATTGTTAAACGTTACACATGGGCTCACCACGTCAATGAATGCAAAACCTTTGTGTGACATTGCCGCTCTAATCAAAGGTTCAAGTTGAGTTTTATCGCCAGAAAAACTACGCCCCACAAAGCTAGCACCTTGCAACAATGCCAGCGAAGCAAGATCGATTCCATCGAACTGGTTCACAGCGCCACCCTTGGCAACCGATCCAACATCAGCAGTCGCACTGTCTTGACCTTTGGTTAACCCATAGCAGCCGTTGTTAGCCACAATGTAGGTCATATTAACGTTTCGTCTGATCAAGTGAATAAACTGTCCCATCCCAATTGATGCTGTATCGCCATCGCCTGAGACCCCGATGTAGTTCAGATCTCGGTTGGCTAGGCTTGCGCCAGTGGCCACCGACGGCATCCGTCCATGGACCGAGTTGAATCCATGGCTTTTCCCAAGGAAATAGGTGGGCATTTTGGAGGAACATCCGATCCCGGAAACTTTAGCGATTCGGTGGGGTGGAATTGAACTGTCAAAACACGCATTTCGGATTGCCGCCGAAATACTGTCGTGGCCGCAGCCGGCACACAGTGTTGAGATTGATCCGTCATAATCGGCAACAGTGTAACCAAGCCGATTTGTTGGAAGTCTAGGATGACGAAACTTCGGTTTAATGTAAGACATCAGGCTGTCTCCCGCTTAAGGGGTACAATTTCAGCACTCTTGGTACTCAGTGCCCTTCGTATTTGGTTAGCTATGTCGCGCGCGGTTATGGGCGTCCCAGAGTAATTGAGCACTGACGTGAGGTGATCGGGAGCAATTTGGCACTCGTTCATGATCAGCTGTCGCATCTGCCCATCCCGGTTCTGTTCAATCACGAACACCATATCGTGGTCGTGGATGAACTGATCCAGGCTCTTATGGAACGGGAAAGCTCTGATCCGCAGCGTATCGATTGGATAGCCCTCCGCCGCCAGAATTTCCACCGCTTCGTATGAGGGAGAGGCTGAAGTACCAAAGAACAGCGCACCAAGCTTAAGATTCGTCTTTGGTTTTTTGACCTTGATTGGTGCATGCGGCTTTGGTTGAGGCACGTATTGCTTTGCCGTATCGAACTTGCGCAAGAGTCGATCAACGTTTTGAACGTAGTCTTCCCCACTTTCTGAGTATACCGCCATCTCATTTTTAGACGACCCACGTGTAAAGTAGGCGCCTTTATCAGGATGTGTCCCGGGCAAGGTTCGGTAACAAATTCCGTCACCATCGACATCCAGATACCGACCCCAAACTTCAGCATTTTCGAGACCCTCTGCATCCAAAACCTTACCACGATCCATCTCGTGACTGTCGTCCCATTCCAATGGTGGCGACATCCAGTCATTCATGCCCAAATCCAAATCAGACATCAATATCACCGGTGTTTGTAGTCGCTCGGACAGATCAAACGCCTGAACCGTCATTTCAAAGCATTCCTGCGGAGTTGCTGGAAACAGTAAAACTTGTTTTGTATCCCCATGGCTCGCATAAGCCGACGCCAAAATATCAGACTGCTGGCTCCGTGTTGGCATACCTGTGGATGGCCCGGAACGCTGCACATTGATGAGTACAACTGGCACCTCCGCAAAGTAAGCTAGCCCAAGGAACTCACTCATCAAGGACACTCCTGGCCCCGACGTTGCGGTAAAGGCACGCGCACCGTTCCAACTGGCTCCGACGACCATTCCCATAGCGGCCAGTTCATCCTCAGCCTGAACGATAGCAAAGTTCTTTTTGCCAGTACCCGCATCAATCCTCAACCGTTCAGCATATTTGGCAAATGCATCCACCACACTTGTTGACGGCGTTATCGGATACCAAGCAGCAACGGTGGCCCCACCGTAAATCGCGCCCAGCGCAGCCGCTGTGTTCCCATTCATCAATATATGTGGCGTCTCCAGGATGTGTGGCGCCACGTTACCACCTTTTTCGAGCCTTATGGGCAGCGGGCAGGTATAGTTCTCTGTCGCATACTGATATCCCATCTCCAGCGCCTGCACATTCGACGAAATCAGTTTTTCCTTGCCCTTAAACTGGTCATTCAACAACCCCTTGAGGACGGCGAAGTCAATGTCCAAGAGCGCCGCTAGCGCTCCCACGTAAACTACGTTCTTCAAAAGCTGCTGCAACCGGGGCACCGAGTATTCACGCATACACATTTCGGTCAGTGGAACGCCAATATAGGTGATATCATCACGCTTAAGGTGATTAGCCAGAGGCTTGGTGGAGTCATACAGAAAGTAGCCTCCGGGCTCAACACTGGCGACGTCCTTCTCCATGCTCTGCGGGTTGACACAAATCATGAAGTCTACACCGCCACGCCTACCCAGATAACCTTTCTTACTGACCCGCACTTCGTACCAGGTTGGCAAACCCTGAATATTTGACGGAAATATGTTACGCGGGCTCACTGGAATTCCCATACGAAAAATAGCTTTAGCAAACAGATGGTTAGCTGAAGCGGACCCAGTACCGTTTACATTAGCAAATTTAACGACGAAATCATTAATACCTTTGATCTGTTTCATTCTGCCGCCTCCACCAAAAAGTCAGGCGTGGCCTTCGCCATCGTGTAATAGAATTTCTGAATATCCCAAGCAGCAGTCGGACAGCGTTCGGCGCATAGCCCACAATGCAGGCAGACGTCCTCATCTTTTACCATCACCTTCCCAGTGGGCAATTCATCGGACACATAGATATCCTGTTCCAAGTTCTCAGCTGGAACAATAAGACGTGCACGAAGCTCATTCTCTGGACCATTTTCAACAAAGCTGATGCAGCTCGTCGGGCAAATATCGGCGCAGGCATCGCATTCGATACAGGCAGAGTCCGTGAAAACTGTTTGGGCGTCACAGTTCAGGCACCGCTCAGCCTGCACAAATGCAGTTTTGGCATCAAATCCAAGCTCAACTTCCAAAGTCTTGCTTCGTAGTGCTTCCTTTAAGTCAACTAATGGCACCGCCTGCCGTTTGTCATCAATCGGAATACTGTCATAGCTCCATTCATGGATACCCATCTTTTGGCTTACGAGCGTTACATTTGGGTTTGGACGGTCTACTTCAGGGTTTAGTCCCCGACAGTACATGTCGATGGACACTGCTGCTTTATGCCCATGTGCCACAGCGGTGATAATATTAGAGGGCCCAAAGGCTGCATCCCCGCCAAAGAAGACCTCTTTGCGAGTTGATTGAAAGGTTTCGTCGTCATTGATGATCGGCGTACCCCAGCTTGTGAACCGCACACCCGTGGATTTCTCAATCCAAGGAAAGGCGTTTTCTTGGCCAATCGCGATAAGTATATCATCGCATTCGATAAAAACTTGGTCTTCTCCAGTCGGTATGAGGCTGCGTTTGCCATCCTTGTCGTATACGGCTTCAACTTTTGAAAAATTCATACCAACAAGCTTGCCTTTCTCCAGCACAAACTCCTTCGGCACATGATTATCGATGATTGGAATGCCCTCGTGAACCGCGTCTTCTTTTTCCCAAGACGACGCTTTCATCTCCTCAAAAGGCGAGCGCACAATCACCTTTACCTCTTCACCACCCAGGCGGCGTGAGGTCCGACAACAATCCATTGCTGTATTTCCACCACCCAACACGATGACTTTTCTGCCAATTGACTTGATATGATCAAAGGCAACATTGGCCAGCCAGTCGAGGCCAATATGAATATTATTTTCAGCTTCTTTGCGTCCCGGCAAACTGGGAAGGTCCCGACCCCGCGGTGCACCACACCCTACAAAAACGGCATCATAATCCTTATCCAAAATACTCTGCAAACTATCGACATATGTGTTAAATTGTGTGTGGACTCCCATATCCAACACATAGCCTACTTCCTCGTCAAGCACCTCTCCCGGCAGCCGAAACGACGGAATTTCTGAGCGCATGAAACCACCACCAGTGGATTGCGCGTCAAACAGATGTAATTCATATCCTAAAGGGGCCAAATCACGCGCAACAGTCAATGACGCTGGGCCACCACCAATTAAGGCGACCTTTTTACCATTTTTCGCACCTGCTTTGGGCAGTAGATCTTTAACATCATCCTTAAAATCGGCAGCAACACGTTTCAGGCGGCAAATTGCGACTGGCTCTTCTTCAACCCTGCCACGCCGACAGGCAGGTTCGCAGGGGCGGTCACAGGTCCGCCCTAAAATACCCGGAAAAACATTACTCTCCCAATTCACCATATAGGCTTCAGTGTAGCGCTCCTGGGCAATCAGCCGAATATATTCCGGTACTGGTGTATGCGCCGGGCATGCAAACTGGCAGTCAACAACTTTGTGGAAATATTCTGGATCGTTGGTATCAGTCGTTTTCAACGGTTCCTCCATCGCTCTACCTTAACAGGCTAAGCTGAAATACATACAATTCGTACACGATGGTACACACTCCAAAAAATGCCGTAATGGTGGGAGTGTAAAGGCAAGAATTCGAAAATCGTCAGATTTTCGAACATCTGCGACACTTTTTTCACTCTGTTTGGGCATTACTACTGAAGCCAGTAACTTAGGCGATCAGATTTTAGTCAAAGTTGCTTGCTGCAACCACATCGCCATCCCGCATGACGATAACGCCTGCAGCCGGAACCGTCGTGTGATTAAGCTCTACCAAATGAGCGTTGTAATTAATCAAAAATTCTAAATCCCCAAGCTGGCGACTGCGCAGACCAGATGGCATCAATCTCGTGGTGATTTTCGCAGCATTGCAAACCATCTTCACTACCCGATCCCAAAGAGATTCGTCAGGAAAACCGCCCAAATACCAAAGTCCATCACTATACATTAGCAGTGGAGCTCCATTTACATGCCTTAATTTAACAATTGCATCGCCGGTAAGGTGTTCCCACCAGAGATGAACAGCCCCACCACCGTCGACCAGTTCCAGTTGTCCTGGGGGAAGGCTCTCAGTAACTTCAACATTGACATCAAGTCCAGACACTCCGGGGCGGCCCGCAGCCGGAATAGAAAACTCCTCAGTAATTGCGCCCGACCGCGGCCCAAGCACAAAACTAGCGCCAGCGTTTTCAGCAGCGACGACCAATTCGCTGGGCACTGTTGCCAAACCGGGAGCGAGCACCAAATTATATCCGCGCAGATCTTTCGCGGAGGACGGCACGATATCGACTGATAAGCCAGCTCTTCTCAGAGCCTTATATGCTGCAAAAACCAATCGGAAATACTGAAATCCTTGACCCTGCGGTTGAGTATCCCAAGCCCATTCAGATGCATAATCGAACACCATAGCTACTGCAGCTTGCCGAGTTTTCTCTTCCGACAGAGACGCGATAATGTCAGCTACAAATCGGGCCTCTTTCAAGCCCGCCGCTGCGCGTCCATCGGAATGCAACAGACCAGTGTGGTTCTGCTCTTGGCCAAAAGGTACCTGGCGCCAACGAAAATAGCTGACCACTTCTGCACCGTGTGCGATCGCTTCCAGCGACCATAGCGCGACCATCCCAGGCAATGGCGCAGGATTATACGGGGCCCAGTTCACAGGTCCAGGTTGTTGTTCCATCACCCACCAACGACCCCGCCCCACTGCCCTGTACAGATCGTGGTGAAATGCCTGCATGTCCGGATCACCTTGCCGCAAAAAAGCAGATTTGTGTTCCTCACTAGCCTCCAGCCGGTCAGACAGGAACCCGATTGGATAGCTGTCCCAGCTGGCGATATCTAGCTCAGCACCCACCTCAAAATGATCAAACTCTAGAATGCGGCCCATATAATTATGGATCAGGGCGGCATCTGAATGAGCGCGTAAGATCTCAACCTGCATCAAATTGAACGTAACCACCTGATCCGATGAAAAGCGTTTAAACGCCAACACATGCGCCGGATTGGGCTCCGTGACTGTCAAATTGGGCAAATCTATTTGCTCAAAGGCGTCGTACTCCATCGACCAAAACACATTGCCCCAGGCTGCATTCAGTGCCTCGATAGTTCCGTAGCGCCGTGTCAGCCAAATCCGAAACGATGCCAAGGCGGCATCCGAATAGCTGACTACCGTATCGTGGCAACCGTATTCATTGTCCGTCTGCCAAGCAACAACATGCGGGTTAGAACCATATCGCACGCCAAGGATCTCAACGATGCGGGCGCACTCTTTGCGATACCCTACGTGACTGAAGCAATAGTGTCGTCGCGATCCAAATTTCCGCACTTGACCCTCCGCAGCCACCGCCACCATGTCCGGGTATTTGTCTAGCATCCATCGTGGCGGTGTCGCTGTCGGCGTGCCAAGAACAACTTTCAAACCCGCGTTACCCAGAACATCAATCGCTCGGTCGAGCCATTCAAGCGTCAATTGCCCCGGCCGTACCTCGATGCGCGACCAGGCAAACTCTCCAATCCGCACCCATCTGATCCCAGCCTCAACCATGCGCTTTGCGTCATTTGGCCAAATCTCCTCCGGCCAGTGTTCTGGATAGTAGCAGACTCCAAGTTCTGGTTTCATAGCAGTACCTTGTGCTCTTTTTGCCCCTGAGCGACATCCGACATCGCAAAGGTCATGCCATTGTGCGGCTCTTTCGCCGCCTCAGCGTCGGAGACGCCCTGCAGCGCTGTTGTGCAGAATAATGTCCTTAAATCACTGCCACCAAATGCAGGACAACTGGAATGCTGACCGGCCACCACTACCGACCGCAGAAACGTTCCGTCGCGAGAGTATGCAGCCACGCGTCCCGCACCCCATTGCGCCACCCAAAGGTTACCCGCTCCGTCCACTACTGCACCATCGGGATTTAGCCCATCGTGTTCCATGTCGAGAAACAACTCTGGCTGCCCCACCGGCCAGCCAGTAACACCATCTAACGACCAAGTCATGATTTTACGCGTCGACGTGTCAGTGTAAAACGCTGTCGTCCCATCAGGCGTAAAACAAATTGCGTTTGGAATCGATACATTCGACACCAACTTGCGCAGTTCGCCATTGAAATAACGATAAATCGCACCAGCATGAAACTCTGCTTCTATGCCCATCGTCCCAATCCAGAACCCACCTTGCGGGTCAGCACGTCCGTCATTGCTTCGCGTCATCAGATTATCAGCCTCAAGCGCAACAATCGTATCGCGTTCTGCAGTTTCTAGATCGAACCGCCACAAGCCTGTCTGGGATGCAACAAGAAGAGTTGTTTCATCCACCCATCCAGCTGCGGATACATATTCGTCAAATTGCCAATATTGTTGCACCGCGCCAGTGCGGGTCAGTAATTTTTTTTCCAATATATCAAACCAAAATAATTGGTTACGAATTGGATGCCACAATGGTCCTTCACCTAGCTGACAAATTCTATTGTCAAATACTTCGCTCATGCCACGGCCTTATCATATGCAGCGACTATATGAGCAGCGCGAACGGCAACGTCATCTAAACTAAAGCCAGATTTGTAAAGCGCCGAACCAATCCCAAATCCATCTGCGCCAGCGCTAAGCCATTCTGAGAAATTGCTTGGATCAGCACCGCCGACGGCATAAACCCGTGTATTTCCCGGCAACACCGCGCGCAACGCTTTCAATCCGCCCGGTCCCGCCATATTTCCGGGAAACATTTTCAAACCTGTCGCACCCGCCTGCAACCCGGCGAAGGCTTCGGTTGGTGTAAACACACCGGGCCAGCTTTCCATTCCGCGTGTCACCGTCCGTTCGATGACATCGGTATCGCAGTTGGGCGACACAATAAGGCAACCTCCAACATCTGCAACCGCGTCAACCTGAGCTACACTAAGCACTGTTCCTGCACCGATCAGCGCCTGATCAGTAAAACGCTCTACAATGGTGGCAATACTTTCGATCGGATTCGGTGAATTCAACGGCACCTCAATTTTGTCTATTCCAGCATCAATTAGAGCCTGACAAACCGGGATTGCCTCATCTGGCCGCAGCCCTCTTAAAATCGCGATTATTGCCCGGCTCATGCAAATGCCTCCATTAAATTTCTTGCCGCTACCAGCCCAGATACAGTCATGTCTCGACCATCTTCGACAGAAACAGGAACACCCTGTGATTTTAGAGCATCGGCATAGATGTGCGTGATCGTTTTCGCCCCAATAATCGCAACCCTCTGACCCAACCAGTACGGTCGTGCCGCGCCAAGTTCAGCCCCAATCAAAATGCCTGACAAATTCGCCCGCGCTGCAGCACCGCCGGAACCTTCCAGCAAATCACCTGCGCGAATGCCAAATAGTTTTGACGCGAGGGTTTCGGGCCGTGACAATACGGCATGCATTCCTTCCACAAAAGCTGCATTATCCCAACCGTCCTGAACTGAGTGCCGTAAAACCGATGATGTCGCCAATAATTCAAACAATTCACCAGTCATGAAGGTCTGAAAACTCACTACTTCATTGGCACTGACATGAGCCCATTTTGTGTGTGTCCCCGGTAAACAAACCACCCCATCCCAGTTTTCATTACGCGCCAGAAATCCAGCAATCTGAGTTTCTTCACCGCGCATGACATCAGCAGGTTTGATCTGCTTCAGTCCGGGAACAATCGACACGCGTAAACGCGCACCTGTATTTATCACCCGCACAGGAGCCTTTGGCAATGGAGGCGCGGGTATGGCTGAATAGGGGGCCTCTGCCCATCCCTGCCGGGCACCTACCATGCCGCAGGCAATGACATCCATCGGAGTGGATCCCAGCCATCCCTCGATCAGGGTCAAAAGTGTCGCCTCGAACTCGTCTGTCTCCAGATGCGACATGCCCTTATCTGAGTGAGCTTCTGCAACAACCCGATCGCCTTCCATAGCCCATGCCCGTAGGCGGCTCGTACCCCAGTCAACTGCTATCCACTCTGCCTGCATCTCCATCACCTATCCCGAAACCACGACGCCGCCATCGACCGCCATGCACTGTCCTGTCATCATTTTACTGGCCTGAGACGCCAGAAATAGGGTCGGATCAATCATATCTGACGGAGCCAAATGCTCTTTTAAACACTGTCGCTCAAGATGCGAAGCGAGACCTTCCGGACTAGCCCACATGTCTAACTGTTTCTGCGTTAAAACCCATCCAGGAGCCAGCGCGTTGACCCGAATACCACGTGGGCCGAGTTCCCTAGCGAGACTGCGGGTCATACCTGTAATCCCAGCGTTGGCAGCCGTATAAATGGGATAGCCCGCGTTACCCATGATGTAGCTTATCGAACTAAAATTGACGATTGAACCACCGTTTGACATATGACGCGCTGCTTCCTGGCAAGCAAAGAAATACGCTTTCAGGTTCACTGACTGCATCCAATCCCAGAACTCTTCCGTCACTTCGTCCAGGCTGTGGCGCTGATCGTTAGCCGCGTTATTTACCAAAATATCTATACATCCATGCGCCGACGCTGCTACTTTCATGCTGGCTTGCAAAGATGGGATGTCCGAAATATCGCCCTGAATAAAAATCGGTGATACGCCGTGTTTAGCATCCATCTCAGCGACAAAACTGCTGGCATCAGAGCGCCCAATAAAGGCTACTTTAGCGCCCTGCGCCATAAAGCCATCGGTTAAAACCGCGCCAATACCCGAACCGCCTCCCGTAATATATACAGATTTTCCCTCAAGATCTGGAAATGTTGTGCTCACTGCCATCACTGGCCCTCCGGTTTTTCAGCGTCATAGCCGCCCAACAATCTTTGCTTCGTTATGCGGCGCGAACTGTTGGCTGGACACAGGGTAGTACTCATTGGTCAACTTTCCAATCCAACTTCAGCCTTAATAGCTATCGACTCAGTTTTTCACCAGATGGCAGTGGCACTCTCAAAGGAAGCCATAATTAAAAACTCCAGTGAGTGCAGTTAATGGCCATGCAAAGCGATCCTAAGCATGACCTTTTCTAAGAGAACTTTCTGCAATACTTGTTGCAAAATATATTTTATTCAATATTAATTGCGAGAGTAGTTTATGTTCGTGGAGGAGACGACACTGCCGGAGATGTAATTGGGTTGATCGTTGGGCAGGCTAGACTTGTCCTGCAGTTCATCATTGAACCTATACACTCAAATTTTGCAACCGGTTGCAAAAAAGGATTGACTCAATGGTACCTAACGCGCAATTCTGCATGGGCACTGACTTGGGGAGCGTCAGGAGTTGTTATATCTTCAAACGTCAAGAACAGAACAGCTTCTCTCACCCTAGTTGAGAGAACATTATTGGCCCACTAAAGGCCCCGGCAAATTGAAATGGTGAGCCGGCACCACTTATGGGAGGAATAAGATGAAAAAGACAATTATCGCCACCAGCCTCGTGGCTTTGCTGGGAACATCAGCCATCGCGCAGGAAATCGGCGCAACCTTTTCAAGGTTTGATGACAACTGGCTAACAGTTTTGCGAAACGGCATGGTAGAGTACGCGGGGACAATTGACGGTCTTTCTTATCAACAGGAAGACGCATCAGACGATCTTGCTAAGCAGATTGACCAGGTAAAAAACTTCGTAGCCGCTGGGGTTGACGCGATCATCGTGAACATCGTTGACACATCGGCTGGTGCGGCCGTCACTGCCGCAGCAGGTGACACACCGTTAGTCTTTGTTAATCGTGAGCCTGACAACGTAAATGAACTGCCTTCAACTCAGGCTTTTGTTGCATCGAACGAAATCGAATCCGGTACATTGTCAGCATTCGAGATCTGCAAAAACCTTCGTGCCGACGGCAAAGCGGGTGGCGCACGGGGTTACCTGATGAACGGCCAGCTGTCGAACCAAGCAGCAGTTCAGCGTTCGAAAGACGTACACGACGTAATCGGTATGGACATGTGTAACTTCATGACCATCATCGACGAGCAGACTGCAAACTGGTCACGCGACGAAGCACAGGACCTTATGACAAACTGGATGTCTTCAGGCGAGCCGTTTGATTTTGTTCTGGCAAACAACGACGAAATGGCTATCGGCGCGATTCAGGCGATGAAGGCGGCAGGAATGGACATGGCTGCAGTTCAAGTCGGAGGTGTTGACGCTTCACAGGACGCACTGCTGTCAATGGCAGGTGGTGACTACGATGTGACCGTATTCCAAGACTCTGTCGGTCAGGGAACTGGTTCGATTGATGCAGCAATCAGACTAATTGCCGGTGAAAAAGTAGACCAGAAGGTCTACATTCCGTTTAAGCTGGTAACGCCAGCGAACATGGGCGATTTCCTCGACAAGAACTAAGGTCGTTACGTAGGCAGACTCTACGGGGCGGCATCGCCGGTGCCGTCCCGTATTCTTAACAAGCACACAAAACGGAGGCGTCAATCATGACAGACACCAGCCACGGTACGGGCGGGCTAACCTTCGACAAGACCAAACGGACTTGGCCGAGTGAAATGAACGTCCTTCTCGCATTGGTTATCATTGTCGTGATCTTTGAAATTCTGGGACAAGTGTTGCCCTACATGAATGACCAAAGCTTTCTTTTTGACACACGTGATCGTTTCGATTCAATTTTTAATGAAGCACGATTGAAAATCATTATCCTACAAGTTGCGATTATAGGAATTATCGCGCTTGGGGTGACCCAAGTCATCATTACTGCCGGCATTGACCTGAGTTCTGGACCACTGGTTGCTGCAACCGCGATGATCGCGATGAGTTTTGGGCAGACAGAGCTAGTTAACGGATTTGCCAACCCGAAGGCAGTATTCGGAACATGGGCTATGGATCTTCCGGTCCTGATACCCGTTGTAATTGGTCTATTATTTGGCGCTTTCATTGGTGCGATTAACGGGACTTTTATTGCCTATTTTCGAATTCCACCTTTTATTGCGACGCTGGGCATGTTCTTGATTTGCCGTGGTATTGCGCTTTGGTGGTCTGGCGGAAACCCAATTTCATTCCCTACGGAGCAATACGCCGCAATAGGCGCTGGCATGATGCCAGTCATCTGGTTCTTAGCGCTCGCAGTAATCTTTCACATCATCATGCGCTTCACTGTTTACGGTAAGCATACATATGCCATCGGCTCAAACGAAGAAGCGGCCCGGATGTCGGGCATCAACGTCAAGCGACACAAAGTCATGGTGTACATGATCGCCTCCATGCTGGCTGCTTTCGCGGGCGTTGTTCTTAGCTCCAAAGCATCTACCGCCCAGGCAGGCATGGGCGAATTTTACGAGCTCTTCGCAATTGCCATGGCCGTGATCGGCGGGATCAGCCTGACTGGTGGACGGGGCTCGATTATTGGAACCGTTCTTGGTGCTATGGTGCTGGGTGTCATTCGATCCGGCTTTACCTACATCAAGCTAGACGGATCCTATCAGTTGATGGCGATGGGTGGCATCATTATCGCGGCAGTCATTCTCGATCAGTACCGTCAGCGAAACAAAGCATAAGGTTAGGAGGAAGCGATATGAGTGACCAAATCGTTTTGAAGACAGAAGACCTGACCAAGCACTACGGTGGGGTTCATGCGCTGGAGGGCGCAAATTTCGAGATGACCAAAGGTGAACATGTGGCCATCATGGGTGACAACGGGGCAGGCAAGTCGACCTTTGTCCGTCAAATCACCGGTGTAGAACAGCGGACCCGTGGGAAAATCTCGCTTTATGGCGAGGATGTAGATTTTGCTGGCCCTCTTGATGCGCGTGAAGCTGGGATCGAAACCGTTTTTCAGACATTGGCCCTCGCTGACGATCTGGATGTTCCTGATAATCTGTTTCTGGGCCGTGAGTTGACCTTCTGGAACTGGCTGGGACCGTTTAGGTTTCTTGACTACAAGGGTATGCGGCGGGCGACTATTGACGGCTTGAACAAAACCGCCGTAAAGATTCCAAACATCCGCAACACCATCCGTAACATGTCTGGTGGCCAACGCCAGTGTGTGGCCATCGCACGCACCGCGACGTTTCATTCGCGCCTAACGATCATGGACGAACCAACGGCCGCGTTGGGCGTACAAGAAACAGCGCAGGTCGAAAATATCGTTAAGACGCTCAAAGAGGGTAATGAACCCCTGATCCTGATCAGCCACAACATGCGGCAGGTCTTCGATCTTGTGGATCGAATCGTTGTCTTCCGTCGCGGCCGAATTTGCGCAAACTTAAAAAAAGAAGACACCGATCCACAAGATGTGGTGGCTTACATTACCGGGGCGAAAACTGGCGAAGAATACATGGAAACCGCGCGCTAGTCAGCAGCTTCAACATGTTTGCTCAAGCCAAAAAATATGAATTAATGGTGACGAGCACTCAACGGCATTTTAGCTAAAACTCAACTCTTCGGCGATGCTCAGCTGTGCCAGCGATCCGGCCTTCAAATTATTATTAAGATGAATAATCCGGGTCAAATCCCCGAATAAGGAAAAAAACATGGCAGTTAGATTTGCAGTATTGGGTGCCGGCAGGATAGGACAGGTCCACGCAAAGGCAATTTCAACCACCGACGGCGCAACTCTGGTCGCCATTGCAGAGCCGTTCGAAGCTGCCGCTCAATCCGTTCAGGCAGCTTTCGGATGCGACCTCCGAACAATTGAGGAGATTGCGCTCTCTTCCGACGTAGACGCAGTTGTTATTTGCACTCCAACTGATACGCATGCAAGCCTGATCGAACAATTCGCCCGAGCTCAAAAAGCTATATTTTGTGAAAAGCCGATAGATCTCGATGTAGAGCGTGTCCGCGAATGCTTAAAGGTCGTGGAGGAAGAAAACGCAACATTGATGGTCGGTTTCAACCGCCGCTTTGACCCCGATTTTATGGCGTTGAAATCGGCCATTGATGGCGGCAGAGTTGGCGATGTAGAGATGATCACGATCACATCACGCGATCCCAGTGCGCCACCCTATGATTACATCACGCGTTCGGGCGGGATCTTCCGGGATATGACAATTCATGATTTTGACGTTGCAAGGTGGCTCCTCGGTGAGGAGATCGAGACGGTACAAGCAGCAGCCTCGGTTCTGACCGATCTCAAGATTGGGGAGCTCGGTGATTTTGACAGCACCAATGTCATCTTGCGTACGGCTTCGGGCCGCCAGTGTGTGATCACAAACTCGCGCCGGGCAGCTTATGGCTATGATCAACGTATCGAAGTCTTGGGGTCCAAGGGGATGGTCAGCGCCAAAAATTCGCACGAGGCAAATATCGAAATTGCGGGGAACGGTGGATTTCAATCCCCCCCCCTCCTGAACTTCTTCATGACCCGATATACTGCTGCTTATGCCACTGAAATCGCAGCATTTGTGAAAGCTGTTGCAGAACAAAAAACCCCACCAACAACGGGCGAGGATGGGCTGCGCGCACTTGAGTTAGCAGAGGCAGCCGTTAATTCGGTGGAAACGGGTCAGACAGTAAAAGTAAGTTATTCAAAACGGACCTTGGCATGAATGGATATTTCACTGCACAAGATTGCAGTTTGGAAAATTTCAAAGCGCTGATTTCGGAACAACTTGACCCGGAAACTTTGCGGTTTGCCAGTGATGTGCAGCTAAATATTCCGATCTACACGGCAGTGGACATTTCCGACGCTTTGGCTAATCCGAACGAACGGCAAGCCATAATGGCAGAGTGGGCATACGTGCTGGGCCATACTTCAGGCGTTGTCCTTCTGAAAAACGCAATCAAAGATCCGCATGCGGTAGATCAAGCAACCAAGTGCTTCGAGCAGATCATTGAAGAGGAACGCGCAACCACTAGCGGTGGAGATCATTTTGGGGAGCGGGGCGCGAATGACCGCATCTGGAATTCACTGCAAAAATTGTGTTTGCGTGATCCCTCCCTGTTTGCCCGTTACTTTGCCAGCCCGGCCATCGCAGCCATCAGCGAGGCCTGGCTTGGTCCCTGGTGGCAGATGACGACGCAGGTAAACGTCGTTCGGCCGGGTGGAAAGGCACAGGTCTGCCATCGCGATTATCACCTTGGCTTCATGACGCCAGAACAGGCGCAGGCGTTTCCGGCACATATACACCAGCTGTCCCCAACACTGACACTGCAGGGGGCTATAGCCCATTGCGATATGCCACTGGAAAGCGGGCCAACAAAGCTGTTGCCAAACTCGCAACGCTATGGGCCGGGCTATTTAGCGGCGTTGCTACCTGAATTCCGCGAAGTTTTTGAGGCAAGTCATGTCCAAATGCCGCTGGAAAAGGGCGACGGTGTGTTCTTCAACCCTGCTATTTTTCATGCGGCTGGCGATAATATATCAACCGATATTCATCGTATGGCCAATCTCATGCAAATCGGTTCAGCCATGGGCCGCACTCTGGAACAGATTGACCGGGCCGCAATGGTGCGCAGTCTTTTTCCAGCCATGCGCGATCTCGAACTTGCTGGAGCCGAACGTGCTGCAGCAATTGGCGCAGCGGCGGAAGGCTATCCCTTCCCAACGAACCTTGATAACGATCCGCCGCTTGGCGGCTTGGCATCAGAGAGTCAGGCAGAATTGCTCGGTCGTGCCTTGGTTGAGAATATGAATGACTCCGACTTCGAGGCTGCGATGGAAGACAATCTTACGAGGCGACTGCCCTAGAGCCAGAGTGCGCGACCGCGCCGGGCTGTGTATTATCACCCAAGTCTAGTCGATGGTTTACATTTCAACGATTTCTCCACCAATTTGGGCAGAGTCATCCCTGCCGCTGATACTAATCGGACTACCGCGGCTTTTGGCGCTTGGCATCACGTGACGACGAAACTGTTGCAACCGCTTAAAAGCAGGCAGTATTTAGCAAAGAATACTGGAGCTCATCTAAACATTGTTGGGCGGGCATCCATCCATTTGCCATCTTCACGTGCAGAAGCAACCGCCATGTAAACCGCAGCCATTGATCGCACCCCGGCTTCAGCCCCCGGTAATCCGTCACGCGTCTCGCCTCGGATTGCGTCTGCTAGTTCGCAGTAGATGTTTGCAACGGCCAAAGGAAAGCCCTCCGGATGAGCGATGGCAACACGGCTCAGACGTTCAGCCTCATAGTGCAACCCGCCCTCGCCCTTTTCGATAACCTGCGTGCGGCCCCCAAGTGGGGTATAGATCAACTGGTTAGGCTGCTCAGCATGCCATTTCAAACCGCCAGATTCACCAAAGACCTGAATTTCCAACCCATGCTGACGACCAATCGCTACAGAGGACGTCCATAATCGCCCAACGGTGCCACCAGACATGCGGAAATTAACCATCGCGTCGTCTTCCAGCTCTCGTGAGGGGATCGTCGAGGCGAAATCTGCCGATAAGCTTTCCACTTCTTCATCACAGATGAAGCTTGCCATGTGCATTGCGTGGATACCGCAATCAGCAAACTGTCCCGAGACACCAGCCATTGCCGGATCATAACGCCAGCGAACACGCGGGTTGTCTGCATCACCTGCATCGCCGTGATGACCATGGCTGAAATTGGTAACGACAAGACGCACACGCCCAATTTCGCCCGCCCGAACCATAGCACGAGCCTGGCGCACCATCGGATAGGCAGAGTAGGCATAGTTTACAGCCATGATCTTTCCTGATTTCGCAGCCAAGCGCACAATTTCCTCGCCCTCTTCCACGGTCATGGTCATCGGCTTTTCACACAGCACGTTGAAACCAGACTCAAGAAAAGCCTTTGTGATCGCGAAATGAGTGGCGTTTGGTGTGGCGACGGTGACCAGATCAATTCGGTCATCCCGGTTTCTCTCACCTTCCAGCATTTCCTGCCAGTTGCCATAGGCCCGATCAGACGCAATACCCAATCGTTGGGCGTATTCACAGCCGATCTCAGGTCTGTGGTCCAATGCGCCTGCTGCAAATTCAAACAGGCCGTCCGCCTGAGCGCCCAAACGGTGTGCCGGTCCAATCTGGCTGCCTTCACCACCGCCAATCATGCCCCATCTCAGTTTATTCATCGACATTTTCCTTAGCTGAACCCAATACTTTCGAGGTACTCGCGATTTTTCCGTGCGTCACCAACTGGATCGGGATCAAGCGTCGGATCGCAATCCTGTTCGACCGTGCACCAGCCTTCAAAACCGGCATCTACTAAGATTTGGCGAACAGCTGGGAAGTCAACATCTCCATCACCTAAATTGCAGAAGATTCCCTGACCACACGCATCGTAGAAGCCGGTACGGTTGGCGATCACATCAGCTTTCACAGCTGGGGCGATATCCTTGAAATGCATATAACTGATCCGCCCAATATGGCGCTGCATAAATGCGACTGGATCAAAACCAGCATAAGAGTGATGGCCCGTGTCGAAGCAAATTTTCAATATGTTTTCATCGACTTCACCGAGCAGGCGCTCAAGTTCGGGCTCAAAATCAATGAAACCTGCGGCATGCGCGTGCATTCCAACAGTCAACCCAAATTCCTCAGCGCCCATCCGCGCAATCGTTGCAATGCGGTCGCGGTAGCCTGCCCATTCAGACGCGTCCATTTGTTCGGCTTCGCCGACGCGACCAGCTGTCGGGGCGCGACGTTCTGAGATGCTGTCAATCAGCACTAGATGCTCGGCCCCGTGGGCTTTCAGCGCTTTACAAGTCCGCACTGCACCATCCATCACGTTGTCCCATTGGGCAAGATCGTGGAAAGGGCGGAACACAACACCGCCAATTAGTTCAAGATCATTTTCTGCCAGCGCCTCGCCCAATACGCTAGGATCTTCCGGCATGAATCCAACAGGCCCCAGCTCAATGCCTTTGTACCCCGCCTCGGCGCATTGCTTCAGCACAGTTTGCCAGGTTGGATTGCGCGGATCATCCGCAAATTCCACACCCCATGAGCATGGGGCATTTCCAATTCTAATTGTCATGTTTTTTCTCCTCAGACCGGGCGCACTTGCGTCCATTGTCCATTTCGTGACGAGGCCAGAACTGCATCGACAACTTCTGCAACCGCTAGGCCGTCTCGAAAGGTTGGCCATACGGCTTCACCAGTTTCAATCGCTGTCAGAAAGTCCTTGGCTTCAATGATAATCGTGTCCTGATAGCCAGTGCCATGACCGGGTCCAAGACAAAAAGGCTCATAATCAGGGTGAGCAGGACCAGCCAAAATTTTGCGGAACCCACGCGTCGCCTCAGGCCCCTCAGATTGATACAGCCACAACGCATTTTGATCTTCTTGATCAAACCGGATCGATCCCTCAGTGCCATGGATGTCATAGGCATATCCCATTTTGCGGCCCGTCGCGATACGGCTGGAATAGATATGGCCAGAAACACCACTGGCAAAGCGGCACATGATTTGTGCATGATCGTCGTTGGTTACAATGCCGCCGGGGCGGTCTGTGTGAACTGTCGCGACCTCTGCCATAACCTGTTCAATCGGTCCCATCAACGCAAGGGCGGCATTGATAGGGTGTGGGGCCAGATCGCCCATATTGCCATTTGCAGCGCCATCACAGCGCCAGTTAAAAGGCTCGGCAGGATCAGCGAGGAAATCTTCTTCATGCATGCCGCGAAACCACGTCACATTGCCAATTGCACCTTCTGCCAGCAACTTTCGAGCGTATTGACTGGCAGGCGTACGGATATAGTTAAAACCCATCATATTCGCGACACCAGCCTTGTCGGCTGCCGCGACCATCGCATGAGAGTCCTCCAGAGTGTCGGCCAAGGGTTTCTCACAGAGTACCGGTTTACCAAGGGCAAGGGCCGCTTCGGAAATTTCGCGATGCGTGCTCTGTGGTGACGCGACTATGACTGCCTCGACCCTTTCATCAGCAACCAATTCGCGCCAATTTCTGGCCGCACGGGCAAAACCGAACTGAGCGCGATATCGCTCTGCACTTTCAGGGGAAGTAGCCGCGACCATCTCTAATCTGGGGCGCAATTTCGTATTGAAAACAGCGCCTACTGAGGACAGAGCTACAGCATGGGCTTTACCCATATATCCGCCACCGACAATTCCAATTCCAATTTCGGTCATATGCTTCTAGGTCTCGTGTTGAAATATGTTGCAACCGGTTGCAAAAACTGTAGACTGAGTCGGCATTGATCGCAAGTTGCAATCAGTCGATTACCTTGCACAACTCGCGTCTTCTGGGAGAGTTTACTTGAGCACTAATACCGTACGCCTCACCACGGCTCAGGCTATTATTCGTTGGCTTTCCAGCCAGTTTATTGAGGTTGATGGGCAAATGGTTCGCCTGTGCGGCGGTGGGTTCGGCATCTTTGGTCACGGCAACGTCACTTGTCTTGGTGAGGCATTGAGCAACTACCACGATGAACTACCGCTTTATCGCGGGCAGAATGAGCAAAGCATGGGATATGCAGCAGCCGGATACGCCAAACAATGGCTACGTCAGCGGTTTATGTTCTGCACGGCGTCAGCAGGCCCGGGCACACTGAACCTAGTGACGGCCTCGGCCCTTGCTCATGCCAACCGTTTGCCAATGCTATTGTTGTGTGGTGATACTTTCCTGACCCGCCTTCCAGATCCAGTTCTCCAACAAATGGAGAATTTCAATGATCCCACATTTGGTGCGAATGACGCGTTCAAACCAGTTACCCGATATTGGGATCGGATCACCCATCCGGCGCAAGTTATTCAATCACTGCCGAACGCACTTGCAACAATGCTGGATCCTGGCGATTGTGGACCTGCGTTTTTAGGTTTACCGCAAGACGTGCAGGGATGGACCTACGATTATCCTGAGGTTTTCTTCGAGCCGCATGTTCACCGTATTCGCCGCCTGGCACCAGACAAAGCTGAAATTGCCGACGCGGCTTCGTTGCTGGGATCGGCTGAGCGTCCGATAATAATAGCGGGTGGTGGTGTCCAGTATTCGCGCGCAGTAGACACGCTTCATGCGTTTGCCAAAACGCATCAAATTCCCGTCGTAGAGACGATTGCGGGTCGCGCCAACATGTTGGACAGCGACCCACTAAACATAGGACCACTTGGCGTCACCGGTTCAAATTCTGCAAACGCGATTGCCGAACGCGCTGACGTCATTGTTGCTGTTGGCACGCGTTTACAGGATTTCACCACTGGTTCATGGACTGCATTTTCACAAGATGCGAAATTTATCTCAATTAACGCAGCACGACATGACGCGGGCAAACACATGTCGTTGCCAGTTGTCGGCGATGCCAAACTATCGCTAGAGGAATTGTCAGGTGCACTCGACTATACTGGACCGTCCGATTGGCTGGAGAACAGCCAAGACGAACGCTGCAAGTGGAACTCTTATGTGGCTGACAACGTATCATATAGCGATAACCGCCCAAATTCATATGCCCAAGCTATCGGTGTGGTGAACAGCCTCTGTGACAACCGCGACCGTGTTGTCGCTGCGGCGGGCGGCCTTCCCGCAGAAGTCACCGCAAATTGGCGGACGCTAGACATTGGCACAGTTGATATTGAATTCGGTTTTTCCTGCATGGGATACGAGCTTGCAGGAGCATGGGGTGCCCGAATTGCGCAATCCGAACGGGAACCAGAAAAGGACACCATTACGTTTTGCGGTGACGGCTCCTACATGATGCTAAACTCGGATATCTACTCGTCTGTATTGAGCCAAAAAAAGATGATTGTACTTGTTCTGGACAATGGCGGTTTCGCAGTTATCAACAAGTTGCAAAACAACACTGGCAACGAAAGTTTCAATAACCTGCTGGCAGATTGTCCAACGATCCCCGAAGCTTTTGGAGTGGATTTCACCACACATGCAGCATCAATGGGAGCAATATCAGAAAAAGTTTCAAATCCCGCCGAATTGGGCGAGGCCTTCAAGCGTGCGAAAGCCGCCGACAAAACCTACGTCATCGTCATGGATGTGGACCCCTATGACGGTTGGACTAACGAGGGTCACACTTGGTGGGAGGTTGGAACACCTCATATTACCGACAGTGACAAAGTGCGCGAGGCTCACGAAACAGTAGAAGCCGAACGCGCCAAACAGCGTCGAGGCGTTTGATGAGTGACCTTCTAAACGGAATCAAAGGCAACCACTTTGCAGTGTTTGGTCGCGCGGGGATGGACATGTATGCTGACCCGATCAACACCAAAAGTGAACATGCCAGAACATTTAATGCCGATCTGGGCGGGTCATCCGCAAATATCTGTGCGGGGTTATGCAAGCTGGGCAGTAAGTCCGCACTAGTGACCTCAGTTTCAGATGATGCCGTAGGGCGGTTTTGTGTGAACAAGTTGCGGCATTATGGTGTGGACACACGTTACGTCAGGGCAGTTGCCGGTGAATGCAGGACATCGCTAGCGGTGTATGAAAGCTGCATTGAGGAGTTTCAGAATGTGATCTACCGCAACAACGCGGCGGATTTTCAGGTAACGCCTGAACAGATGGACGAAGTCGACTATGCTGGCTTTACGGCCATCATTTCCGCAGGAACCGTTTTCGCGGCTGAACCCAGTCGCAGTGCAACGTTCCGTGCCTTTGACAACGCGCGAAAGTTTGGATTACCCATTATCTTTGACATTGACTATCGCCCCTACAGCTGGCCCTCACCTGAAGTCGCTGCCGATGTCCTATCTCGCGCTGGTGAAGAAAGTGATCTAATCGTTGGTAACGACGAGGAATTCGGCTTTATGGCAGGTGGCATTGAAAAAGGTCTAGATAAGGCGCGAGAACTTGCGGCGAAAGGCAAGTTGGTAATTTACAAAATGGGTCATGAAGGCGCGATTACTCTGGACAATGGCAAAGAAATCCGAACCGGTATCTACCCCGTGACCGCAGTCAAGCCGAACGGCGCTGGCGACAGTTTCATGGCGGGACTTCTCGCCTCCATCGCCGATGGCCACGATCTGAAACAGGCCGTATTACGCGGGTCAGCCTGCGCATCAATCGTTGTTTCAAAACCTGGCTGCGCGCCTGCAATGCCTACCACTGAATTACTGGATGCGTTCCTTTTGGGACATGCCGGCCCAACCGACGCCTGAGAGGAGCAACCCTTTGCATATCCCCCCTTTTGATAATCAAAATAAACCCATTGTCGATGTCGAAAATTCGGCAGTTCCGTTGAATTATTTCAATATTGTCAAACTAAAAAAAGGTGAGGCGTTTGAATATCAGGTCCCCGGATATGAAACCTGCATCGTTCCAGCAACTGGCAGCATTGACGTCGAAATTGAAGGTGTAAACTTCGCTAAGCTTGGCAGCCGAGGTGAGGACGTATGGGACGGAGACCCAGAAGGCGTTTACGTGCCAGTCGGCGCAAAGGTCACGATGGTATGCGTATCGCATGAAACTGAAATCTTTGTCGCCGGGGCCAGATACGACAAGGTACTTGAACCGTTTGATGTACGGGAGCATGACCTAGTCCAATATGGGTCCGATGACACTAAAACTCATCGCAAGATCAAACATATCCTTGGCCAAAAGCAGCACGACAAGGTTGGCCGTTTGTTAGTTAGTGAGTTGTATACAGTCGGGCAAGGCGGCTGGTCTGGGTTCCCCTCTCACAAGCATGACACCAACCGTCTGCCGGACGAAACCCGGCATGACGAAACTTACAACTTCCGCTTCAAGCCAAACTGGGGCTCCGGCCTGCAGATGTTGCAGCGCAAAGACAACGAACCGGGTGATGCCTACCACATTGTCGATGGCTCAACGATCTGCATCGACAATGGTTATCACCCCTGCGCGGCTTTGCCAGGCTACGAAATGTATTATTTCACCATTCTGGGCGGCCTGACCCAGCGTTCACTAGTGCAGTATTTCCAACCAACCCATGCCTATCAGATCGAAACGATCCCGGGCATCAAGGACATGATTGCGAAGTTTAAATGACACTCGCGACGCTTTCTGATGTTCTCCAGCCAGCCTTGAAGCAAGGCTACGCTGTAGGTGGTCTTGTCACTTTAGGTTGGGAAGACATGTGTGCCTTCGTGGCAGCAGCCGAGGCCGAAAATGCCCCAGTCATCCTCCAAGCTGGGCCAAGTTGCCGCCAACACACACCTTTGCCGATATTAGGGAAAATGTTCAGGCATTTAGCCGAGTGCGCCACAATTCCCGTGGTGGCACACCTGGATCATGGATACACATTTGAAGATTGTAAAATTGCGCTGGACAGTGGGTTCACCTCCCTGATGTTCGACGGGTCACGCAAACCCCTACGACAAAACATAGACGAAACTGCCGCCATTGCTGAAATGGCTCATGCAGCCGGTATATCCTGCGAGGGTGAAATTGGATTTGTCGGCTATTCCGGCGGTGAAGGCTCTAATGGGACGGATCCGGAGGAAGCCGCAATTTTCGCAAAGGAAAGCGGCGTAGACGCGATGGCGATTTCGGTCGGCAATGTCCATTTGCAAGAAAACAAAGAAGGCAAGTTGGACGAGGATCGTATCCAAACCATTGACGCCGCAACCGCCGTGCCGCTGGTGATCCATGGCGGTTCAGGTGTTCCCGTCGAGCAGAGAGCCAAACTTTCTCGCGAAACTTCGATTTGCAAGTTCAACATTGGCACGGAACTCCGCATGGCTTTCGGCAGTGCGATGCGTGAAGCTGTAAACCTTGATCCCACACGCTTTGACCGGGTGACAATCCTGAAAGAAACCCTTGATCCGGTTGAGAAAGCAGCGCGTGAAGTCATTCAAATCTTTGGGGCGCCACCGCAGGCAAAAAGGTAAGCACAGTCGCAAAGTGACGCTCGCCAGACGCATTGCGTTCCGTTTTGTGGAGAGGGATAGTATTTCGGGATATGAGGCGCGTTTCTCTATGCCTCGCTACATTCAGGAGCGATAAACGTGAATGCCACCTTAAAAGATGTCGCTGAACTTGCCGGCGTATCGCGTTCAGCGGTTTCACGAACATTCACCAAAGGTGCGTCGGTTTCTGCGAAGATGCGGCGCAAAGTTGAAAAGGCCGCCAAAGAATTAGGATATTCACCAAATGCGCTAGCGTCATCATTAACCACTGGACGAACCAAATTGATTGGGCTGGTGTCCAACAATTTTCACAACCCAATATTTCTTGAAGTTTTTGACCTGTTCACCAAAACTCTACAAGAACGTGACTTGCGCCCCCTGATTGTGAACCTGTCTGATGAAGTAGACCCAGATAACTCGGTACAAATGCTGCGCCAATATTCTGTTGATGCGGTGGTTGTCGCCTCCTCCACGTTGCCACCAAGTTTTGCCAAGGCATTTAACGAGGCAAGGGTGCCAGTCGTTCACACTTTCGGGCGGTTTGCAACGTCGCCAGATGTTCACGTCGTAGGCATCGACAACATTGAATGTGGACGGATGGCAGCACGCGAGCTTGTGTCGCGTGGCTATAAAAAAGTTGCGTATCTTGGTGGCCCACCTGATGCTTCATCTGCCATGGACCGTCATCGCGGTTTCATGGAAGAAATTTCCCTTCACACCGATGTGCACGCAACTGCAAGTTATTCAGAGGGATATTCCTTTGAGTCAGGCAGGGCGGAGATGCTGCGACAGTTGGCGGACTCGCCGGCTGAGGCTTACTTCTGTGGTGACGACATTCTGTCCATCGGTGCACTTTCGGCAATCCGTGAAAGTGGGCTGGAACCGGCGAAAGATGTCGGTGTCATAGGCCTAAACGATATGGAAATGACTCGATGGGAAAACATCAACCTGACAACAATTCACCAGCCAATAAAGCAGATCATTACCGCGTCTGTTGATTTGATCGAGGAAATGCTGTCAGAACCTGATCGTTATCCAGAGGCGCGGATATTTCCATGCAAAGTGGTCGAGAGAGGCACGCTGCGACCCCGTCGCTGAATTCAAATCCTGTATCCATAAAGAAGTCCAATGGAGTGGCCGGCAGATATGTGCTGACAATAGCGACACTTCCCGTAAATTTTAATTTTCGGAGTGAAACAAATATTCATTACAAACGGACAATTCAGCATCCGACGCAAACTAGTCGCACTTCAACACTTGCGTCCTCAATTTCGCGAAAGATAAGCCAACACTGTATCTGCAATCATTGCGCTGACCCTAAAATTGCTGTCCTGAGTTACGCCAGCAACATGCGGGGTAAGGATTAAGTTGGGAAGACCCGCAAACATCTGGGCAGCATCGGCTGAAAGTGGTTCTGCCTCGAACACATCAAGAGCAGCGCCAGCGATTTGCTCCGAACGCAGTGCATGAGCCAGGGCCGCTTCATCCACGACGCCCCCGCGAGCAGCATTTATTAAAACTGCACTAGCCTTCATCTGAGTAAGCCGCTCAGCATTAATAATATGACGTGTGTCATTTGTGAGGGGGACATGCAGGCTAACGATGTCGGATAAGGCCAACACCTCGTCGAACCCCATTGGATCAGTCCCGTTCCATAGCGGGCTGTCCTCTGGCAAAAATGGATCGTGCGCGCACGTAGTCATACCCAGCGCTCGCGCAAGCTTGGCCGTCGCTCTGGCAATCTCACCAAACCCGATTAAGCCCATTTTGCACCCGGCCACTTCCCGCCCTGTGCATCGCGACCTAGGCCATTCTCCTGCAAGCATCTCCTTTTTTGCCTGATAGGCATTACGCGTCAAAATGGCAGCGTTAGTAACCACGTATTCCGCAACTGAAAGTGTGTTGGCACCAATCGCCGGCTTCACGTAAATGCCACGCTGCGCGCAGGCATCAAGATCAATGTTGTCAAGCCCAACTCCGAGACGGCCTACCATTTCAAGATCGGGGGCTTCGTTCAAAAGTTCCTGATTTACACGGGTGCGGTTTCTAACAATCAGCACCTTCACACTATTAAGGAAATTCGGAATGTTCTGTTGCTGATCAGCCAAGTCCGGCGCGTACATTGTTGGATAGGCGTCACTCATACGTGCTACAGCCCCCTCGTCCATAAATTCGGTGACCAAAATCACGCGTTCAACTCCGCTAGGCAGAGGTATTTGGTCTCTAGATAGTCATCCAGGCCCTGGCTACCACCCTCTTTCCCCATCCCACTTTCCTTTAAACCTCCGAATGGCGCCTCGACGGTTGTAATAAGCCCAGAGTTAATGCCAATCAGGCCATACTCAAGATCACCGTTCAAACGAAACGCACGCCCAAGATCACGGGTGTAAGCGTAAGCTGCCAATCCAAACTCAGTATTGTTAGCGGCAGCTACTACCTCGTCTTCAGTTTCGAATTTGAAGACTGCAGCCAGCGGCCCGAAGATCTCGTCACTGGCAACCTGCATATGGGCTGTTGCCCCAGTTATCACAGTTGGTTCAAAGAACGTGCCGCCCTTAGCGTGACGCTTTCCACCAAGAACTACGCTGGCTCCATGGCTAATCGCATTTACGATCATCTCTTCAACTTTGGAGACTGCGCCCTCGTCAATCAAAGGCCCCTGCTCGACGCCGTCCTGCGTACCATCCCCAACTACAAGGTTCGCCGTCGCCGCTCTAAGCCGATCCACAAATTCATCATGTATACCCGTTTGCACGTAGAACCGATTAGTGCAAACGCAAGTTTGACCCATATTTCTAAACTTGGCGACCATTGCACCTTCGATTGCAGCATCGATGTCAGCGTCATCAAACACAATAAAAGGCGCGTTGCCACCCAATTCCATTGAGACTTTTTTAACCGTATCAGCGGATTGACGTATCAACGTCTTACCAACTTCGGTTGACCCGGTAAAAGTCACTTTGCGCACATCAGTACTCGCCATAATCGCCCCACCAATGGCGCGAGAATTTCCAGTTACAATATTGATTACGCCTTCCGGAAAACCAACATCCCGTGCCAGTTTTCCCCAAACCAAGCCCGAGTATGGCGTGGCCGTTGCCGGTTTGGCAACGACAGTACAACCAGCGGCAAGGGCCGGACCAAGTTTCCTTGCCAGCATTGATGACGGGAAATTCCACGGTGTAATGGCACCAACCACTCCAACCGGGTGCCGGGTAGCCAACAACCTACGCCCACCGATAGGTGAAGGTATGACTTCTCCCTTAGCACGCCGCACTTCCTCTGCGAACCATCGAATATAAGCGGCCCCGATTGCAATTTCACCACGCGCCTCAAAAATTGGCTTACCTTGCTCAGCCGTCAAAAGTTGCGCCAACACTTCTTGATTTTCCATCAACGCATCGTGCAGATCCTGCATGAGCTTCACGCGGACCGACAAATCAGTTTTCGACCAACTTTTGAAGGCTGAGCTTGCGGCCTTGATCGCTCGATTGGTTTCATTAGCACCACAGTCAGGTACCGTGCCAATCTCTTTTCCAGTAGCTGGGTTAATGACACTGATGGTCTTCAAACTATCAGCAGCAACCCATTGCCCCCCGATAAGGTTTGTGTCCATCAAGTACGTGTTGAAATCAGTCATTATGTTTCCTTCGAAATCTTGAACTGTGTATGTTGTCGATATGCTTCGCCTACTTTCAGCGTGGCCTGAGCAAACTTTGGATGATGGTTGGCGTCAGGCCAACGTTGCGGTTCGATGGCAATGCCAGCGAACGCACCCATTGGCTCGCCAGATAACCCCGCAACAGGAACGTCCACACGTTCTCCACTGTAAACTTGAAGTCCAGGTTCAGTTGTTCTGATCACCAGTTCGATACCAGATCTTAGCGACTTCAAAGATGCGACTTTCCGTATTGATTGTGGTGAGTTTGATATACAAAAATTGTGGTCCAAAGCAGAAGCTGCCTTTACCATCGCACCATTTCGAAAATCGAACTGAGTGTCTGCGACCAATGCGACTTCACCGGTTGGAATTAGTTCCTTATCGACTGGAAGGTAGGATTGCGCATCAATCTGCATTACGTGCTCGCGTACAGTTCCGCTGTCATCAAGGGTCCAATACGAATGATGGGCTAAATTGCATAAAGTGAGTGAGTCACAGGTCGCCAGCAATTGAATGTCGAACACACCGTCAGGCAAAAGAGAATAAATTAGGCGTGCGTGAAGCTTTCCGGGAAAACCCATGTGTCCATCTGCTAGCGTGATGGACATCTCCACCTTGTCCGACTGACATTCCTCAAGGCGCCAAAGTTGCTTGCCCATGCTTTCTTGGCCACCGTGCAAACAGTGTTTTCCAAGAAAATTCCTATTGAGTTGATAAGTCGTCCCGTCCAGCTCCAAGTGACCACCCCGGATGCGGTTCGCGCATCGGCCCGCAGTTGCACCAAAATAAGGAGAATGCTTAAAGTACGCCTCCAGATCGAGTAACCCGAGCACAAGCGGCGCACCGTGGCCCTCTAGCCTCAGGTCCTGCAGAATTGCGCCATAAGTCAAGACATTTGCCGTAAGCCCGCCACCGGTCAGCCGCACGCGATTTACCAGATCGCCGTTGGGTAGTTTACCGAATTCCTCAATCACAAACAAATCTCCACAACCCGCCCGGTGCGCGAGCTAGTCTCGGCCGCTTCTCCAACAATGACCGACCACAAGCCATCCTCCAACGACACTTCTGGAGTACCCGTCCCAGATTGAACAAGATCACGGAACCGCATGTGCTGAAAATAGGTTGATCCGTGATGATCACCAGCTGACAAAATGGCCTTATCAACATCGACATCGTCGCGGACTACTTCCTTACTAGCGCGGTAAGATATTTCAATCTCAGAAGACCGTTCATTTTTATCAACGCTGAACCGTGACGGTCCAGGAACTTTCGCATCGACTCGAGCTCTTTCGCCCGTAACAGAAATTACCTCCTGCCAGTACGATCCCTCTGCAAACATACAGAGATCTAACATCCCCCTTGATCCATTTTCAAATTCCACCACGACATAAGCATTGTCCAAGATGTCAGGAGTTCGCCCGTCATAGGTTTCGTCCAGATGGTTCACATCCACGCCAGCTGAGGCAAACACACGGACAGGATCGCTGGCGAGCGTCAAACGCATCAAGTCCCAAAAATGGCAGCACTTCTCCACTAAAGTCCCCCCAGTCCTCTGTGAAAAACGATTCCAATCATCAACCTTTTCCAAAAACGGAAATCTGTGTTCCCGAATGGACATCATGCGTGGTTTTCCAACAGTGCCTTTTGCCACTTCTTGCAACATCCGCTGTACAGGCGGCATATAACGGTACTCCATAGCAACCCAAATAGGCGCTGACCGGCCGTCTGCTAAAGACATGATTTCGCGACATTGTTCGGATGTGGTGCAAAGTGGTTTTTCACACAGGATAGGTAAATTGGTCGACAGGACATCTGACAAGATGTCGTAGTGCGTATCATTTGGCGCAGCTATCAAAAGCACATCGCAAACACCGGCGGAAAGCATCTCTTTGTAATCTGTAAATGTCTGCGCTCCACCAGAAGTCTGTGCAGACAATGCACGCATGCCTTCATCAGGATCGAAAATTGCTGACACTGTGCATCCTGGCAGCAAATTCACGTTGCGGATGTGTTCTTGTCCCATCATTCCAGAACCGATGAGACCGTAGCGAATTGTCATCTCTTAAATCTCCAAAATTGGCAAATTCATTGCCCCCGCTACGCCTCGCAAGGTGACGCGATGATCTCCGTAGGCCAGTGCCATGTGATGTTCTAGACCGCTTGAGATGATACGCTCCAATGTATCATCAACAGGATCAAAAAAGCGTAAAACACCGGAAGTTCCTGTGTGTGCCATGGGACGGTCCAACATCCGCGCAGCTGTCAGCACCATATGCGGTGACTCATCAGCTTGGCTGATCCGCATCAACGTTACCACACCAGGTTTCAATGTGAATTCGTATAGCAAAGGCTGACGACGGTTTGTGTGAACCGTTGCTTGCGGGGCAACTTTTGCGTTACACATTGACAGTGGTGCCTGCCCGCAGTGCCAGACGACGCCCGTGTCATCCTCTGCGTCCATATCCACCAAATCAGTAAGGAAGACTGGCGTTCCTGACACTTCCATCAAGATCAACTGCGTCAGCGCGCCGTACACGTCTGCCTCACAAGCACATGGCACCTTCGCCTCATTTAAAATTCCAGCAGGCCCACAAATTGCCCCACCGTATTCAGTAAAAGTCTCTGGCCAGCACCTTATGGCAAACGCATCATAGCCGCCTTCGTTGCGCAGATTGTCCAGCCCAATCTTCAGTCTCAATGATCGGTCTAGCTGCTCTTGATCCAACTCACTTAACCCGTCCACACCCTTTTCCACGGAACCGCGAAGGGCCAGCGTTTGTTCGTTTGTTGCTGTTTTCGCAGAGGCGAATAAATCATCCAGTTCCAGAGCATCTACTCTGACACCGGAAAACTTCTCAATCGCCTGCGAACTGTAATCACAGGTATGAAAGCCGATCGGGCGTTCTCCAACTCGCCCAATTCGTTGGCCTCGCACCATGTCGGCAATACGTCGACCCGCGTCGGTGGCGTCAGGAACCGGTCCAGCCCTCAGAGTACCGGCGCATCTTTCACCGTTCAAAAGCGCAGCTAAGTCTTTTGCAATTTCCACTTCCGGATCAGCATAGAGCCAACTGAATTGTCGTCCGTTACGCCGCAGCGCGTGGCTTGCCAAATTGAGGCCACAAAAGGCGTTCAAGCGCAACCGATCTCCTGACCTTGGTTCTGATATAGCCCAAACAGAAAGAGGTTGCTGGAACTCCTTTGCCGCGGCGACCGCCATTGATGCGTCAGTGAATGTAACTTGTAACAACAGCACTTGATCAACATTTTCAGCTTTTAGCTGCTCGATTCCGGCCAGAGTAGCGACCTCATCAAACAGCAATTCACGAGGCCCAAGAATGTCATGGTCTGTCGCATCTAAAGCCGTCAGCATCATTGCCAGTTTGCTTTTTGCGTAAGGAACGTCAAATGTTGGTCTGCCAAGGGGGAGAATTCCAAGCCTCATTCATGCGCTCCCAAGATCTACATAGTCTTCCCGAAAACAGGCACTGGCGGGCGTAAAACGCGCGCCTTCTTTGCCAAAACAACTATGTTTTGCCCAATTCAAAGCCTTTTGATCTGCCAAAGCAGATATATCAGCCATGTAATTAACTGCACCGTTGTTTAGGCTCGCACGAATCGTATCCCAATCCGGATACGCTTTGAACGCATCCAGCCAAATGGCACGACCAGCAAGGAAGCCAGAAGCACCAGCTGTAAACGCATGTTCCAGCACCTTTCGAAACTCAGGCTTCCCAGCTCCCGCACTCAACATCACCCAAGGCCGCCCTGCAAGTCGGCCCATTTCGTCAAACGTGGCCTGTATGTCCGCGGACCCATCAGCATCGACTGCGTTGACTGGACTTTCCAGTTTGAAAACGTCAACCCCATAGTCCGGTTTGGCAAATTCTTCGACTGAGCCAAGTACGTCGTCAGCCTTCTTGCCTTTCATTTCGATGTACTCTTTGGTTTGAAACTCATCCACTGCCAGCGGATAAACCAAAAGTTCAAACAGGAACGGAATGTCATATTTGGCACATTCCTCACCAATTCTTTTTACGTAATCTTGCTGTGCTTGATTCACATTGTCTGATGCGTCCGGACGGTACCAAGCCAGTACTTTGACGGCATCGCCGCCCATTCGTTTGATCTTGCTGACTGACCAGTCGTCGATATCACGCGAAAGCCTGCCTCCAGACGTTTCCTGAAACAGCGAGTCTTCAAGCGTAACGATCAAGCCTTTTTTTGGTGACAAAATATCGATGCTGTGTGGTATCGCATAGTGCGGATCCAGCAACATTGCAGTACTCTGATCCTGAAGGGTCTGGATTAATAAGTCTTTGAATCTCGCTACTTGCTCCCAAGGAGCTTCCATTTGTCCAAGATACTGCGCGATTGGCGCTTTGATCGGTGGACGCTGATCGACCGCTGTCATTTTAAATATGCCGTTCGAGTCTGCCATGCGACGCAAACCCCAAAGCTTTCCGGGGGTTAGGTTCATACCGTATTCTCCTTAAGGAATTTTTCCGTGTCTTGCCGGTTCGGCGCTCCGTTCCGGCCTCCTATTCTTGTACATTTCAAAGCCGCTGCTGCATTTGCATAATAAATAGCTTCTTTTTCGGCTTTTCCCTGAGCCAGTGACAAGGCAAAGGCACCATGCCAGATATCTCCAGCGCCGAGTGTGTCGACCGACTTGACGGTAAATGCGGGGCAGTGACGGATAACCCTGTCGTGCAAATACCAAACACCGTTTTCACCATCGGTCACACATATCCAGCAGCCGAACTCTTCTGTCAGTTCAAGCAAGGCGGTTTCTGGTTCACGATCAGGTTTCAGATCGCGCAGCCCCTGCATCGAGAACGCGGCGTGGCTGGCATAATTCAGCAGTGCCACATCCACAGGTGCCTCTCCATCCAGCACCCCGGGAATACCAAGTTTTCTTGCAAGTTTCAGAGCGTCAACCGCTGCACTGAAACGCCGCGTATCCACAAGGACCGCATCCAAATTAGGTATTTCCGCAAACCATTTGGTCTCGAGTATCAGACCTTCACCTCGAAAATTGACAATTTGCCGCTCTCCATTTTGGTCGATATAAACAGATGAAAATGAGCTCCGCGCACCTGTGGTACGTGTGACGTTCGAAACATCAACACCCTCGGCCTCGACACCTGAAACGACAAGTTCGCCTATAGCATCGTTACCCAATCGTGCTCCTAGGAGAGCCTGCCCACCCAAACGCGCAATCGCCACTGCCGCATTAGCCGCACAACCGCCACCAACAGTTTCAGCGTGTTCGGTTCCATATTTTTCTGCTTTTGAGGGGAGGTTTGGTAAATGGAACACGAAGTCTACAACCGCCGCTCCAACACAAAGGACTTTTGACATTATGGCACCTCTAGTCCGCTTGGGACGCGCTCAGGTCGCCCAAGGCGCCCCTTCACGGATGCAGTCCCCGTAAGTGCGTTCAAAAACTCAATGATGTGAAAAATCTCAGTGCCGGTGAGGTCCGATGGCGCTAAATCTAGCCTCCGGCCAAGCCGTTCTCTCTCTTGAGCATCCTGCATCGACAAAAAATCGGCTGCCTCGAGCCATGGAACGTTTGGCAACATTGCGTTTTCAGCCCGCCATTTAGTAAAACTGCTTGGGGCGTCCAAATGGTGGCGGACGATACCCTTGAGTGTGCGGTAGGCACCGTTATGTCCGTAGGGCGCCGTAAGAGCTACGTTACGAAGCGACGGCGTCCGAAAACGATATGCGTCTTCCAATCTGTCGGAGGCCCCCATTCGGCCAACGTCCCGGACTATAGAATCCCATTGGCGCGTCTTACCTGGACCAAAATGTGGCAACATGAGTGCGTAAAATTTCTGGTCAGTTAAAAGGCTGCCCGAGTGGCAGTTACTGCAGTTGGCCTTACCGTAAAATAGGTCCATTCCGGCCAGTTGATCATTAGACAAAGCAGTTTTGACACCCGCGAGATAGGCATCGAATGGACTGTCAAAACTCTGGAACTCCGTTGCCTCAAACGCCGCAAGTGCGTTTGCAATATGACTGATATCGATATCCAACGCTGTATCTACGTCTTCAAATACCTCAACAAATTTATCTGCATATTCCGGTATGATCCTCACCCGTTTTGCAATGATCGACCAAACTGCATCTATTCGATCATAAACGGCACCTCCCACTTCATTTTCCTTCGGGTCGCCTGCCATTTCGAATTGTGAAGTCATTGGAAACAAAGCCTGTACCGCGAGGATCGAATTTAGGCCCTCGGGCAACCACTCCTGCGCAGGAGTGTCAAAACCATTATTATAGACGTCTGAAACGGAAACACGTCCGTCATGGAACATTACGTCGATTTGACGCGCACCTAGGTTCCATAGACCTGGGGCATTCCGTGGTATGCGTTTAATGATGCGCCCATCGCCTTTTCCTGGAAGCCGCTCGGGACCCAATCCACTACCACCCTCTCCAATTCCGAGGGATACCCCATCACTGGTTCCGTGCTCCGGGTGATGGCATGTGGCACACGCAATATTTTTATTACCAGACAGGATCGGATCAAAAAAAAGAAGTTGGCCCAATTGGGCCTGTGCCGGATCGAACTCTATAAAATCAGAGGGTTGCAAACGCTCGGGAACCGAGCTTCCATATGCAGTGGAGCCTGACAAGGCTCCCACAAGCGTCAAAGCTATGGGGATAATATGAAACGACTTACCTTTGCATTTATGTTGGTTACGAGCCCAGTTACGGCCGAAATCGAAACTGGTCGAGATTTCATGGATGCCAAAAAATACGAAGCAGCGATGCAAGAGTTGCAACCTGCCGCTCAATCGGGAAACGCTGAAGCTGAAGAATTGATCGGCGTAATGTATGCTCTTGGACTGGGAGTTGAGCGCGACGACGTACGCGCTTTTGAATGGTATTTGCGTGCATCTCTGAAGGGGCACGCTGGGGCACAATCTGGAATAGGTTGGTATTACGAAGTGGGTCGCGGCATGCCTGCGCCCGACCTTATCAGAGCTTATATGTGGTACACGCTTTCCGCGATCGGTGGTGATCCGGACGCCGCCATTTCTTTGGAAGAAGTGGTGAAAAAGATGACCCAGGAACAAATTGAAAAGGCTCATTTACTGGTGGATGATTATCGGGTTTGGCTTTACCCGTTTCGTTGAGAAAGGAGAGAGACCGCAAAGTGCGCAGCCCCTCGTCCTGTTTCCAAGGCGGTGGTTAGTTCAAATCCTTGGCCATTCCGCTGTTGATCTTTTCTTCAGCTTCGGCAACTGCGTCGCCCAAAGCCGTAAAGATCTCATCGCCACCCTTTATGTTTGACTTGAACCAGTCATAAACCGGTGCCGCAGCCTCTTTAAAAGCAGCTTTTTCCTCAGGTGTTGGCACGTATAGATCACCACCACCAGCTACAAAATCGGCGTAAGCTTGGATTGATTTTCGCTTAGGAGATGCAAATGTGGCTTGCTGTAAAGCTGCAAATCCATCGACAACTACACGACGCATACCTTCCGGCATGGACATGAATTTGGCGTTATTCATCCACCACAACGCACCCATGTAGGCGTGCCCGTCTAACGTCACAAACTGCAGGCCTGCATCAGGAAATTTCATTCCCATGATGTCGGTGATACCGTTTTTGGAACCCTCAACAACACCGGTCTGGAAACTTGTGAAAAGTTCTGGCCATGGGATCGGCGTAGGTGATGCACCAAGAGCACGCACTAGCTCTTGTGGCAGGTCAGCAACGACCGTCCGAATTTTCAGACCACTCATGTCAGATGGACCCTGTACCCGCCGCTTTGTGTTTGCGAAGTTGCGCCAGCCACCAGTGTTACCAATTGTCATAAGGCGAATAGCGCCATCACTGTCGTTCAGAGCCATTTCGCGCATTTTGCGCGTGAAATCGCCAGACAGCACGTCCTCGGCAATCCGGTCATTAGCCATCAAGTATGGCAAATCGAGCACTTGTACGTAGGGAAAGATGCCCGCTGCACCACCGGAGGTGGATATGTACACGTCAATAGTACCGTCGGCTACACCCTGCAGACATTCTGCGCCTTTGGCGCACAACTGTGTCCCAATGAATAGCTCGACTTCAATTGCTCCGTTGGATGCACTTTCAACGAAGTTTTTGAAAACAACCAGACCGTCATAGTCCTCGTCGTTTTCATTAGAGTTGGCCGTCGCGCGGATTGTATAATCCGCAGCCTGTGCCGTAATTGCTGATCCGGCCAGCATGGCCGCCGCGGTCAGCACTTTCAGGGTTGATTTAATCATTACTTCCTCCTTGTTAACTCTCAGTTTTCTTCACTTTTATTGCACGAAACCAGTTAGTCTCGGTATCGTCATGGATATTGCTGGCACGTAAGTGATCAGAAAAATAACCACCACCTCCACCAGCAAGAACGGTAAAATTGCTTTTGATATCGCCTCCACCCTTTCACCCGATACCGAACTGGCAACAAACAGCACCAGTCCCATTGGCGGCGTCGCAAGACCAACAGTCAGGTTGACACTCATAATTATGGCAAAGTGCACGGGGTGAACGCCTAAATCGACAAAAATTGGCCCCAAAATTGGACCAAGGATAATAATCGCAGGGCCCGCATCAAGAAACATTCCAACAATGAATAAAAGAATGTTTATCAAAAACAGCAGAACTAGGGGATTTTCAGACAGGCTTAAAATCCAATGCGCCATCGTTTCCGGTGCGTGGGATAGGCTGACAACAGTCTTGAAAGCCACAGCGGCACCTACCAACAGCAAGACCGTTGACGAACTTAGCGCTGCACGGGTCAAAGCAGCAGGAAGATCGCTTAACTTCATTGATCGCAGAATGAAGAAAGCCACGATGAGCGCGTACGCAACAGCGACAGCACTAGCCTCTGTAGGCGTGAATACACCCACCAGGATACCACCTAAAATGATAATAGGTGTTTGCAATGGTGCGACGGCTTTTTTGCAAATAATACGAAAATCCGGATTCACGCGTGTGCGTAATCGCATAAGAAGTAGGTGAGAAATTGGCAAAAACACAAAGAACACCAGCCAACCGCTGAAGCTGACATTTATAGTGGCAACCCGCAATAAAGATGTAATCCCCGTAAAAAGCCCAACTAAAAGGCCCGCTAAATTTAGTCTTAGCAATATAAAGGAGACCCAAGACTCTAGCGGCGTTATCGTCTGGCCTGTGTGAACGATACGTTCGGCCTGGGGTAAATCATACCTATCAGCCATAACGCGTACCATCAGCATCAAGCCTAAGCCAACAAGGACACCAGGGACAATGCCAGCCAAAAACAGCGCCGCTACGCTTTCTCCCATGACGTACGCATAAATAATCATGATGCCTGATGGAGGAATAATTGGCCCGATCACTGAACTTGCGGCGGTCACAGCTGCCGCGAAGGTCCGACTATAACCATTTTTCTCCATAGCTGGAATCAGCGTTGAACCAAGGGCAGAGGTATCGGCCACAGCCGACCCAGACAGACCTGCAAAAAGGATAGAGCTCAAAATATTTACATGTGCCAAGCCACCACGTAGATGTCCCATCAACGCTTGGCTGAACTCAACGATCCTCAAGGTGATTCCACCGCGGTTCATCAATTCGCCTGCAAGCACAAAAAACGGCAGCGCCATCAGTGGAAAGCTGTCCATTCCATTGTAAACATTCCGATATAGGAGCGCGATATCACGTTCCTGACCGTTTAACATTAGTAACAGACCGGGAGCCAACAATAGGGCAAAGACCACTGGCAAACCGATCATTAAAAAAATGAGAAATACTGGAAGGAACAGAGCCAGCATCAGTCAGCCTCTAACGAGTAACCGGCACTGTCATCGTCCGGCAATGAGCTCGCTGGTGAAACTAGTGTGAGCACTGCACGCATAAGCAACTCAATGTTCACAGAGATTAACAATAATACGCAAACATAGAGCGAAGCATACATATACCGCAGCTTGACCTTCACAGCCTCAAGGCCAACCCAATCAAGCGGGACACTCAAAGATGAACTATTAAAATTCCCTCCAAAGCCCATGGTGTGGCTATATCCATGCTGCACAGCGGTAATTAACACAGCCATCGACATCGCGAGCAGCACAAGGCTCAGAAAAGCAGCAGCGCTGCGGGGTACTGCAGTTGAAAGCATGTCAATCGCCACAAATCCTCCCCAGCGATAAGCGGACGGGGCCACAAGCCCTATCATCCAAAGCATGAGGAATCGGGCCGCCTCATCTGGCCACGGCAAAGCATTATTCAAGACATATCGGCAAAATACCTGAGTTAGAATAACCACCACCATGAGGGCCAGGGCTATCCACCCGACCAACCTTCCAAAACGCAATAACTGTGTATTCACCCAAGCAAGGGCATTCAGCACTGCCATTCCACTACCTTCCTCCCCAAGGCATCAGACCGGTTAACTATTTATTTCGTTTTTTTTTCGTTATTTTCGACTAATGAACAACTCGAAGGTCATTGTCAAGAAAATGCGCAACCTTCATTTACGCCTGCACCAAGCCAACTCCATGCTCCGCACACAGTTCACGCATTGCATCCGGGCAACGCTTATCCGTCACAACCGTCCGGACCTGCGATAGATGGCCAATACAAACGGACGCTATTAATCCAAACTTTGAACTATCAACGGCCAAGATCACATGCCTTGCGTTCTCGATGATAGCCCGCGCAACGGATGCCTCCCTCAAGTCGTAGTCTAGGAGGGATCCATCAGACGCAAGCGCTGCAGCCCCGATGACAGCAACGTCTGTCCGAAACTGTCGGATGAAGTCGACAGCTGCTCCGCCAAGAATAGCGCCATCAGAGGACCGCACCACACCACCAGGCACCATAACCTCAACGCCAACAAACATTCTTATTTCATTGGCCATTGACACCGAATCTGTGACTACTTTTAAACCAGAATGATGCTGTAAGCTGCGCGCAACTGAAGCTGTTGTCGTGCCTGAATTAATGATAATTGCCGTATTGTCTGGCACCATTTCTGCCACTGCACGCCCAATGGCTTCTTTTTCTTCGCGTGCAATCTCTTGTCTTACGCCAAATTGCGTATACTCCGTTCCAGCAAGAAGGGACGCCCCACCATGAAAGCGCATGACCAAGCCGTCTGTAGCCAACACGCTTAAATCTTTCCGAATGGTCTGGGGCGTAGTCGAAAACAGGGCCGCTAAATCCTCAACAGATGCGCGCCCATTCTGCTTCAAATACCGCAAAATAGACGAGTGCCTTAATTGGTTTTTTTTGGATGTCGTCATTTGCACAACCTCAAAATTTACTTTCGTATTCTGCAAAAAACGAAAGTGTGAGGCAACCCCCATGAATAACTCCTTAATTTTAGAGGGTGCCGGTCACACTTAAGCGATACGCACAGCGGGATGACAGGCGCCTCATTTTTGCACAGTATAACCGTTGGACTTGAGGAATAATTAGCAAGAATTTGGAAGCCAATACTTTTGTAGCTCCTCGGCAATTCAAGGCGTTAATAGATAATATGAGGCGCCTATTAAAGCGCCCCAACTTAACTAGCCTACGATGTTAAAATCCGGCCCAAAAGGATATCCAGTTATATTTTCATTACCATTTTCAGTTATGATAAGAATGTCGTGCTCACGATACCCACCGGCGCCCGGTTTACCATCAGCTATTGTTAGCATTGGCTCCATTGAGATCACCATGCCCGGCTCAAGCACTGTATCAATGTCTTCCCGCAGTTCCAGTCCCGCCTCGCGACCATAATAGTGCGACAGCACGCCAAAGGAGTGCCCATAGCCAAACGACCTATATTGCAGCAAATCCCGTTCCTCAAAAAATGAATTTACCTTGTCGGTGATGGCATTGCACGAAGCTCCGGGTTTGAGTAGGGAAATTCCCAATTCATGAGCGCCAATATTAGCCTCCCAGTAGCTTCGGCTGATCTCATCTACCTCGCCAACAAACATTGTGCGTTCCAGCGCCGTGTAATAACCCGAAATCATCGGGAAAGTATTTAATGACAAGATATCTCCTCGTTCGAGACACCGACCAGTCACAGGGTTATGCGCACCGTCTGTGTTAACTCCTGACTGAAACCAGACCCAAGTGTCACGGTATTCTGCATCAGGAAACCGTTTTGCAATTTCAGTCTCCATCGCATCTCGCCCAGCCATGGCCACATCGATTTCACGCGTTCCCTCACAGATCGCCTCGCGTATCGCATAGCCACCAACGTCGGCCACTGCGGCACCCGCACGAATCAAATCAAGCTCAGCAGGAGATTTATGCATCCGCTGTAGCATTGTCGGTTCATAAAGATCGATCAGCTCGATAGGTGAAAGAAACTCCTGCAGCTTGCCCCGCTGAAGTACGGTCAAGTGATCACTTTCGAATCCAATAGATTTACCAGTGCCGGTAATTGACAAAATTGCTCGCCAATAGTTGTCCCGCTGCCAATCAGTATATGTCAAACTATCACCGTAGCAGCGCCGCCAAGGTTGACCGGCGTCAATTCCGGCAGATATTGTTACGGAATTTTCTTGAGTGATGACCAATCCATATGGCCGGCCAAAGGAGCAGAATGTGAAGCCAGAATAATAAGAAATATTGTGCATTGACGTCAGCACAGCAGCATCTACTCCTGTTTCATTTAAAATCTGTCTCAGTCCCCGCACACGAGCGGCGTACTCACTCTCTGCAAATTGTAATTTAGCTTTTTGACCATTGTGGAATCGATAGAATTCAGGACGTGCAGTCATTTAGACCTCCAAAAAAGAGGTCCCGGCGTTCAGGACTGTTGATAAAGGCGCGCTTCTAAATGAAACGTGGCGACGCCATCGCCAGATGCCGAGATACTGTTTGCCACTTTCGGTTTTAAAATTCTAGTAAATTCAACCTAGATTAGATCTAAATTTAAATAAATATTGACCAAAAATATCGACCTCATTTGACTATGGGTGCTTAGGCGCCATTCTTTTGGCTTTGTGACTGCTCAAACAAGTAATGGGGTATCCCGCAGCTCAGAAATGCAGGTCAACGTTATGCAATCTGAATTTGGGCCAAAACACGCAACTAAAATTTTAAACAAGTCAACAAAAAATCGTTCCAGTACCTGTTGATAAACGCCCAGAGCAAACCACGACACCGGGCAACTCTCGTTACGATCTAGACGATGGGACACTGATCAACACGCCCACCGGCCATGTCCACTCTTTTTCCTTTAAAACGGGCTCACCAGCTTTGGGATCACAGGGATTGGTCAGGCTGAGTCAACAAAAATGCCCGCAAAAAAAGCTGATAATGCCTCTTGATCAGTTAGCCGCAAAACATTTGCCACATGCTGATCTGGCCGTACAATCACCATACAACCGCTTTCTCTATCAATGCGACGCAGGTCAAAGATATCATTCTGATCGTCACTACAGGCACAAAACACCTTCTCATAATCGGTTAGACTGTAGCACCCCTTCTTGGGGCAAAGTGCACGATGCGCTGAATTGATGGCAACATCTCTGTACGTTTCTTGAAAGATCGCACGCAAATCGATCAATGAGTCGGGGTCATCGTTATCGCGTCGAAACCTTAAGAGCGGAGACCGGTGGTCTGAGACGAAGTATTCGCAAAAGTTGTTCAAAGATGAATGGTTTCGGCCCGCAAACAGAAAAATAGTCCACCGTATTCCTGCCTGTATAACATGGCCAAGTTGCGTGGGTTTAGCATCTGACACGCGCATCACCGGCGCAGAATGAAACCTCATACCAATTTCAAAGCCTCTTGCCAGATGCTGCCAAGTCGCTAAACCTGTTATCGGCGATGCTTCATATTTGACTGTCAGGCCTGCGGTAAATCGGCCACCCTCAATGAATTTTCTCTGTACCAATGACATCTCGTCGCTAAAATCATTTTCCAACGGAGACTTACTAACAATTCTAGACCACTTATGATCATACTCGATTAAACTTCGTGCCGCTTCGCGCCTTTCAAACGAATAAGAGTGCAATAGGTTCTTACGAGCCCTTTCAGTCAAAACCGAAATCAGTTTCCAACCAAGATTAAACGTATCCCCCATGGATACGTTCATACCCTGTCCAGCCTTTGGACTATGAGTATGGCACGCGTCACCAGCAGTGAAAATCCTAGGGAAATAGTCGCTACCCACATCGCGCGGTACATCGTCAAATTTATCCGTAAGACGGTGACCAATCTCGTAAATCGACCACCAGACAACCTCTTTGACGTCAAGTGTAAATGGCCGCAGAATACGCTGCGCTCTTTCAATGATATCTTCGAGCTTAAGGTTCCGATCTGAAACTCTCTCCGAAACATTCAACTGATCTAACTCGACATAAAGGCGGACGAGATAGCCTCCTTCTCGGGGTAGAACTAGGATGTTGCCGTCGCTTCGCGACTGAATAATCGACTTCATTCGGATATCTGGAAAATTTGAACTTGCCAGAATATCCATGACGCCCCAAGCCTGATGTGCCGCGTCCCCCCGCAATTTACCGCCGATCGCATCCCGCACAGTGCTGCGTGCGCCATCGCAGCCAACGACATAGCGTGCCTTGACCGTTTCCATCTCTCCAGCCCGCCCAGGATCGGTGCGTGCAAGGGTGACAATTGCGGGATAGTCTTGATCGTCTTCATTCAGCACAACGTTTGCAACCCGGAGGCAATAATCCGGCTCAAGCCTCATTGCAGAGTTCCGCATAATGTCCAAAAACATGTCATGAACACGGGCCTGATTATTGAGAACATGGGGCATCTCAGACAAACCGTCTTCAACATCCTGAACACGCCCAACTCGACGAATATTATCAGGCATTTGCGGATCAGGTTGCCAGAATGTGGTCTCGTTGATCCACATTGCCTCACGTTTCATCTTATCCGCAAATCCAAATGTCTGAAACATTTCCATGGACCGGACATTGATACCATCGGCTTGACCTTTTTCCAAAGGACCTGCCTTAGGTTCAACGATCATCGTTGCAATTTCTGGAAACGCGGCCAGTTGCGCCGCCAGGCAAAGCCCAGCCGGTCCACAACCCGCTATCAAAACATCTACTTTTTCCGGCAAGTCATTCGAGGAGACATTAACAGCAGCAGAAGACGACTGATCCGAACGATCCGGATCACCAGCCCTAAAACCGTTAAGATAAAACTGCATCTTGTGCCCTCTTTCGCAGGAAAAATTTTGTCCAATATGCTGACAAAATTTAGATTTTAGGACAAGGTCTGAGTGGTTTGCCGCATCATCTCGTTTCTGCCAATTTCTTCAAAACGCCAAGCAACTGCGCGACTTCACCAACTGTATTATAGTGGCACATGGAAATGCGAATGCAATCATTTAGCCCCAAAGGATCAAGCACATTTCCACTATAATGATCAGCTTTGCGTAGGTGTGTGCGAATGCCTTCATCGTTAAGCAACGTCACTACATCTGGCGATGCTATTCCCTCAACAACGATTGAAACAAGACCCTCTCGCGCCGGGTTATTTTCTCCACCAAGGATAGTCACATGTTCCATATCACAAAGGCCTGGTAGATTTCCAACACCATTGATCATTGCGTTTGTTAAAGCCATTTCCTGCGCATGAATAGCGGCACCGGCAGTCTCGATACGTTTACGCTGGTCGGTTTCTTGGGAAATTTCGCCACCAAGCCAGTCAAAGTAGGCGACCACATCGGACATGGTCGCGTAGGCGCCAGTGTCGCGTGTACCAAATTCCCATCCCTCGGCAGGACCATCAATCAGCATGTCATGTGGTACAGCGGAAAGTTGGTCGGAGATCCAAGCAATTCCATACCCATGCCGCGAAAACACCTTGTAGGGTGAGATAACATATCCATCGACATTGTAAGCATCCAGATCAAGCAACCCATGGGCAGCGTGCTGAATGCCATCAACAATGATCACACAGTTAGGCGCCACATCCCGTATCGCTTGAGAAATCCTCGCTACGTCCATAGCCATGCCTGTCACAGGGGAAGCATGCAGAATTGTGGCCACGGCCACATCCGGTGTCATTGCCGCAGCGTAGTCCGCTGCTGATACGAGCCCCAATTCGTCGCTATGTTGCACATTAACATAATCGAGCCCTGCGACATCGGCCCATCGGTGGGCCGCACTCCTGCTGGCCGGATGCTCAATCGAAGACCCAATAAGCTTGGAACCTTTCGGGGCGTTGACGCAGGCGGTTCGGATCAATCGAAACAACAGTTCCGTGCCACTTTCGCCCGCAAAAAACTGACCTGACTGGGCATTCATAAAAACGGCCAAGTCTGCTTTGGCGCGCGCAATTATATTGACGAGGGCGTAAGAGGCTGGGTTATCGCGCCCTTGATTGTCAGGAATTGCCGCAAATTTAGTTGAAGTTTCCACAACAGAATTCAAAGTTAACGCACCGCCCGCATTCTCAAAGAAAATACGTGGTCCCTGAAATGGGCATGACTCCACATGCGCAAAACGCCCACGAATTTTCGCAATCAAATCTGCATTATCGTGAATCATGTTCGTATCCTGACAGTCCTTAGGTTCACGCACAAAATCACCCATCGTCAGCAGTAAAACAACATGTTTCTTGTTGCTGACCGGCTCCCAATCGAAACGTGTAAAGCGCTCGATCACCTGGTGAGAACTCTGTTTGGTAGTGATGGTCACATTGACCATATTATCAAAAGCGCACAAATGAATTTTATTTAGTCAAATCCGTGGATAGCTAATGTAGTGCCCCTGAACAGGTGAGGTGTTTTCTTTTTCTTCCGCTGGTTTGCGCACCACGTACAGCAGCATCGTCGGTCCTTTGAACGAGCGAACACCACCTCGTTTTTGTCCAGTTGGATCCGGAATTTCGAAGTAAGTTTGCTGACCTCTGCGTTCTTGGGCCCCAGCTTCTATGACCTCATACCCGAGACAATGATGCCAATACCGCCATGGTACGTCAGGACCAGTCTGAAAAAATCCATGCCCAAACCATCCGTCCGCGGCCACGAAGCTCATCATGATACCGCCTGGTTTCAACATTTTATGGCAGTTTTCTAACGCAACCCCGATCTGAAACACATGCTCCGTTGTGCCACCGTCAATGATCAGGTCAAATTTTTCTCTTAATCTATCGGGAACGGGTTTATTCAAATCATGAATATGTTCAGCACCCTCTACTGGCGTAAAATCCATCGACTCAAGCTTGGGATATCCAAAGGTATTGAGTAATGTCTCGGAATACCCATCCTGCTGTGTCAAATTTTCAGCGCTCGCTTGAATACCATACCGCTTTGCAACTCGAGACAGGCTCCGCAATCCCGGTGGTTTCAAGTGAAGTTTTTGTCGCCCCAGTACAAGCCCGTTTGTCGCGTTCCTGACGTGTACTGCATTTCTCGCAAGAAAGCTTCCCGGAATTAGGCTGATGCCCATTTCAAACCTATCCTTTTATTCAGATGTATCACTAGCCAGGTGCCTTACATACCGCTTACCCGTTTGCCCCATCAGGTACTGCCGAGCCGTTTTCATATGCCCTACATCCTTCAGGTTTCGGACGTTACGGTAGTGAATTGTAAAAATCTCTCGATCGCTTGGCAAAGGCTGCTTCTTGAGTTTGCCACCCAGAATATAGTGCTGCTCTTCCAGCAGAATGTTCCAATTAAGACCAGCCCGCCGTATCGCGGCCGGCAAGGTCATTTGATCTAGATACGGCCGTCTTTTTTCGAGTGTTTCGACCCGGTCAACAATCTGGGCGGTGTCATACCAGACGTCTGGGAAGCGCCCTTGGCTGGTGTCCTTCTCGGGAAAAGCCACCAATCCACTGCTGAAATATGGTATGACTGCCCCTTTGCTGCGACGCATCAGTTCATAGCGCTCATCTGGCACCGCCATATCAAGCGCACCGTAAATATCGTCCCAGACTGACTGCTCGGCCCAAAGCATGGAGGCAGCCATTGAACAGGAAACATGCCCAGATTTCAGGATGTTGGACGGATCATTGTCCCGGATAAACAAAACATCGGAGTCAACAAACATTGAATACGCAGTGTCGCGTGGCTCCAGGCAGGCCAGGATCTTGTTGCCATGCGGGTATGCGGGATCAAAGCGGCCGTCGGCCTTGAAGGTCCGAATCTCGGCATCCATGAGCTCATGCGCCTTAAGCACACCTGAATGCAATTCGTGAATCCGGTGTTCCGGGCAATAGCCGATGGCCTTAACAGGAGCCGGGAAATGCGTTCTCAGTGACGCCAGCAGATGACAGGCGAAAATCTGGTAGTCCGGCGGCTCCACAATGTAAAAAACTGTCAGATCACCTGCATCAGACATGTGATTTCCCGCCACGGTTATTTCAACGCTAATGCTGGATCGATCCCGACCTCTTGGCACATGCGGGCGGCATAGGAGCCTGCAAACGGTGCATGCTTTCGCCACCATGGTTTAGTGCCATTGGTATAAAGGTGCACAGAGAGCGTGTTGTCAGTGAAATGGCCTTCGACCCGACCATAGGGATCATAGAACACATCGTTCAGCTGGAACGGGACGGGATACAGATAATCAGGGCTGAGCGCCCGGTCAAAATCTCCGGTTTGTTGCGCAAAATACGTAAACGCCTGCGGGCCAAAAGCGGTGCGTTCAGCTTTGTAGATGCGCACCGGATGCGGGTCTGAGGCAAATCGTTCCAGCTTGCGCTTTTGGTTTTTGTTAAACCACGGAGGCGCTTCGGGCAGGTTCTCATAATAGTCTAGCAAAGCATCAATCAGTTCACCGTCGGATGGAATAGACACAACACCACAATTCAACGCGCCGCGAAATCCATGCCCGGCATAGATGTGCGTCATGTCATCCGGAAACGGCTTGTGGCAAAATGCATCACAATCGATCCAAATTGCTTCAGTTTTTTTAATCATCTTGTAACGAAATACATTTGACAAAAAGGAAGCACTTGTTAACTCAACCACCCCCATATCAATTTCCATGATTTCGGTTGCAGGGCGAATTTCCACACCGTCCGGTGCATTCTTCACTTCGCTCGTACAGTACAAAACTGTTGGATGGCCCGCCAGAATATGTGACTTCAGGCAAAGCTGGTTCAAATAATGAAGCGACTCTCCGATCCAAAGCGAAGCCACGGGCCGCCTGTTCAACTTACTCATAGCCATCTCCACTGATTAAACACTGCTTTTTTACCACCGTTCTCAATCCTCTTCGACAAGATGGTTGTTTTGAATAAAACTGTCCAGAGATGCCTACTTCAAAAGCATAATCGCACTACAAAGCACTATCATTTCAATGCAAATCATGACAGCATCACACTACAATCCAAACTATAAAACGTCACCCAAGACCGAGCAGAAAAACAAAAAGATGGCCAAGCCCAATCTGGGAAAAAGCGGCAAAAACGCCCCTGTTGTTTCTGATTATTTCAATACTGTCGAATTTCCATTAAACGCGCACCAAAGTCCACACGGAAGGGTTACGGCAGTTTCGATGATGAAGGACGAAGGTCCTTTTGTCCTCGAATGGATTGCCCACCACCTCGCCGTCGGATTTACCGATATTCTGGTTTACACCAATGATTGTTCTGATGGCACAGACGAAATGCTCATTCGGCTGGAGGAACTTGGCCTTGCCCACCACCGGCGCAACGATATCAAACCAGGTATCCGCCCGCAGCCATCCGCGATTAAGTATGCGCAAAATGAGCCAGTAGTCTGCGCAAGCGATTGGGTCCTCATGTTTGATGCCGATGAATTTCTTTGCATCCGGCATGGAGATGGCTCCATAGATGGTATGATAAATTCGGCTGTCGAAGTTGGCGCCAATGGCGTTGTCATTACTTGGCGCACATTTGGCTCGGGTGGCGTACATGACTGGTCGCGCGCTCCAGTGACAGAGCAATATCTATATGCTGCACCAACGATGTGGAACAAAGGCTGGGGAGTGAAAACACTCTTTAAGTTTGATCCAGAATATTGGAAACTTGGTATTCATCGGCCGAAAATAAAAAACAAACACTTGGAAACTGGGTTTCCAGACACGGTCAAATGGCTAAACGGATCCGGGCAGCCCATGGAAGAATATTTCAAATACCGAGGCTGGCGGTCAATTGTGCGCACGGTCGGGTATGACTGGGTCCAGATGAACCATTATGCCGTCAAATCCATCGACAGCTACGCGATCCGAAAGTTTCGTGGCAATGTGAATTTCAAGAAAGATAAATATAATTCGGATTACTGGGCCCTGCAGGACCGAAACGAAGCTTTCGATGACGGCGTTTTGCGCTATTCTCAGCGTCGCCGCCAGATCTACGATCTTCTGCTCACCGATCCTGTGCTGAACAAACTTCACTTCAACGCGGTTGAAAATGCCGAGGCGCGGCTCGACGCCTTCAAGGACACGCCGGCCTATAAAAAGCTGGTTGTTGGGTTGCGCGCGGCCTCAAAGATCTCAATCTCCGAGGTGGTCGCAAAACCACCAAAGAAACGCGATCCAGAAAAAATTGCAACGCTGATGTCAAATGTGGAGAAGAAAGCCTCCCAGAGAGAGAAATTGGAACGCCGCAAGCGCATACCAACCAACTGGGATCGAAAGGGCGATATCTATATTGACGGACACGGTCTCAGCCATGATTCTAAACCCCAAGAGTTCCACGAGAACAAAGAGCTTGCAGTACCAGCCGACCCACAAATTTTCACACCTTCCGCCTTGCATGCCATCACTGAAGGAAAATTTGAACGCAACGGCGCGCGCCGGATACCGCAGCTTTTGACCAACGGGGATACTTATCTTGAACTTGGTGCAGGCATTGGATTTTTACCCGCCGTTATAGCAAAAGAATGCCCGAGTGTCCGAGCGGTTGCGCAGGAAGACCGTGATGATCTCGCCGGCGCAGCGGTGCGGTTCTGGCAACACAATCAGCTAGATCTAGGTGCATCACTGGCGCTTGTCACATCTCCAGTCGGCGCCACCAAGGCCCCTCCTTCGCAAGCACCAGGTCTGCCCGGACTTCTGTCTGAAACACGCTGCAATGTATTGCATGTCAATCATCCCGGGATCAGCGCGCGCCTGCTAGGCGATGCGTTACGCACCTCATCCGAACATCTGCCGCGTGCCATAATTCTAGGCGCACGCTCGCTGGCAAACCAGATGAATGAGAAAGACGTAACTGCCGTTCTTGCCGAACAGAATTTTGCGCCAGTGCAGGACAATCCGCTCGCAAACGCCCTGCTATTTGTCGCAAACCCCTAGCCTGAGCCGTACAGCATCCATGTGCTTTCCTCTAGTCCTTTGCGCGCGCAATCATCTGGCGCCGCATGCGCCGTGCAAACCTATGTCCATGAATATTGTGCATTATCTCACAGGCGCGTCGCGTCATCCGGCTATCTCTCCGATCCGTAACAGCGGCAAGGAATGGTTTGGCCCAGCGCTCATTGTCACGCCTTTGGCGCATCAGCTTGAAGAACTGAGCATCGATCTTCCCAGTTTCAGGATAGGTGGCCAGCAAATGTTCGAGCGCTCCAGCCTTGATGATTACGCGGATCAGCTTGTGACCGGTAAAAGGCATCTGAACCTGAGAAAGCCTTGGCGCCTCAAGCCGTTTGGCATGCAATTTGTCTTCGGTCACTTTGGGATCAAAGAAAATCACACCAGTGGAGATGCGATCTAGATACAGAGATGCATCCAAAAATTCCAATTCCTGCCAGTCAAACTTCCGGTAAGGGTAGGGGTATCGTTTTTCAAACGGGGCAATATCGCGGTTCAGAGTAGATTGTGGGCTAAAGGCCAATACTTTCGCCCGGGGCACAAGAGATCCAAAGCACAGGGCGGCAAATGCCCCCATCGATGCGCCAGTAAAAACGATGTTACGAAAGCGATCAAAATATCCATTTTGCTGCAGGCTCCGGATCTGTTCTGGCGCTTCGCCAGATCTGTACCAATCCTTGTGATGGGACTGCACGCCCAGAATGCTTTGGCCCAGCATCTCAGCCCGAGACGCCAGCCAAGGATTCCAGGGGCGTGTTTCAGACCGCTCATTGATTGAGGCCAAATTATCAAAGGTAACAAGCAAACTGTCTGACCTGCGGATCGCAAACAGATCACAATCCCTGCCCCGCACCCAGAAATCATCCGCGGTTGCCGCTTGTGAAACGCTGTCAGTTGTAAGTAACGTGGTCATACACAATGCCGTTTTCGGGGCCAATACCCTGTCCAAGCCAAGGCACAGCTATCAATTTGTTTCCACCAGCTCTCTACCATGCAGCCTGCCCTTGATCAGATCACCAATAAAATTTTCCAAGCATAACTTTACCCATTGGGCAAAAAGTAGTTGGCCTGATATTGTCTGTGCTCAATTTTTTTCTGCTTTTAGGTCGAACGCTGCCTTTAGTAATGCGGTCAATAAAACGGGCCTATTCCTATCTGCCTCAAATAACATCGCCCGCTGATCCCTTGACGCCTGTGCCGGCGGCGTAAACAATTCTGGCTTTTGGGGGAAATAAGTTTGGTGAAAAGTTTTATTGGCTTGATCAAATTTGGCGCAATAAAGCTGTCTCTCGGCCAAAGTAAACAAATCTTCCTTTGCGCTGAACCCAGGCAGATTCTGCCCTTTTGCCTTGCGAAAGATTTTTCGCAGATCACTCCCTTTGAAATGCGCTGAAAGGGCCAATAGAATGTCTATAACGTCTCTGCTCGGGGACAGGTTCCGTTCTACATCTGACCGCGACAAGGACGAAAGGTTCACAGAGAGTAACTCAAAAAAATCAGAAACGATGTCACCATCTGTAAAGTTAATGCGTTGGTAGACCCGCGGTACAATAACCGCCGCAGGGAAACTCTCTGACCATCCCTTTAAAAGTCCATTATAGTCGGTAATTCGCTCGCAAACCCGACTTTCAAGAAACTCCGAAAACGGAATGACTGTTCTGCCATTTTTGAGCCGCTGTTTGTAAAACGCCTCAACATACTGATCTTGCCTTCTAAAATAAACAATGATTTTCAACGGCTTATCACTCAAGATCGGTAAACATTGAAGGACCCGATTGGGCCGAATTAACGAAAAAATCTCACTAGAGAGCAGCACCATCCGGTACTTTTGCGACGCCATGATTTTATCGAACTCTTCGAAAAACTTATCGTAAAATCTGTGGGCTTTACCGTGCCTTAAAATCGCGTTGGCCAAATCATTGTGTGCCGCACGATGCCGGCCAACCTTCGAAAACCAAATACTCTCACGGTCGAGTAATTCTTCGTTTTCACTCAAAGCCTGCTGGATGGCCGTTGTGCCAGTCTTTGGAGTCCCAATATGGATAACGACTTCAGTCATCGATCTTTGTCATGCACGTTAAGAAGGGCGCGAAGCATTTCGTGAACAACCCTATTGATTTAACTCCTCAATATTTTCACACATGTTTTTTAAACGGTCCACCGAAAAGGGCACGACACTCGGTTCATTTTTCTACCGGGAACCGACGTCCAAACCGTAAGACGCACTGCATGATCGCAATTCTTCATATACACTTGTAAAATCGGGGTGATCCTCTCCAAGATTTTGAAGCTGCCAGTAATCGTCGTTCAAGTTATAAAACTCCGTGGTTCCCTCATTATATCTGATCAGCCGATAGTCTCCACATCGCACAGACACATCATCGTGGTGAAAGGTGGGAACAATCCGATCTGGGTAAGAACTGCCAATGACTTGTGGGCGAAGTGACCGGCCAACGGTGCCCAAAATTGATGGTAGGCCCGCATAATCCAGGACAGTCGGACCGACATCGATTAACGCGACAGGATCGTAAACGTCTTTTCCCGATTTTTGATCAGGATCAAAAATAACAAGCGGAACTGAAGCAACTTGCTCCCACAAAGTTGTTTTTTTGAACCTATTTTTATTACCAAGGTGAAAGCCATGGTCTGATAACAACACTACTACTGTGTTTTCAGAATGCGGCGAATTTTGAAGTACGCTCATAATACGGCCAAAATGATAGTCACCATGACTTAGGGCCGAAAAATAATTTCGCACTGAGCATCGCCACCAGCGTTCACTTCGCTCGGACATATTTGCGAGATAGGCTCGTTCCGAGTATGGGGTTTTGTCATAGCCGCCTTTCCATGAGTCCGGCTGTCGAAACCGACGAAGATTATACATCTCCTTGAAACGTGACGGGGTGTAATGCGGACCGTGTGGGCTGAAAAACCCAATTTCACGATAAAAAGGTTGGTCACTGTCGTAAGTCTGAAGAAACTCGATCGCAGAATCTGCCGACTTATGATCGTGATATAGGTGATCGTCTTCTTTCTTTGTTGTTCCAAAGCCCCGGCGGTGACCGCCATAGGCCGCTTTGGCCACCTGCTCAGGCAGTTTCATGTCGGCACCAAATCGTTTTTGACCATCCGAATAAAGTACTTTGTGTTTCGGCCATGGAAGCGGCTTATAAAAATGGTGTACTTTTCCACCAGATGAACAGAAATATCCCTCCTGCTTCAATTGATAAGACCACATGTCCTGAGGCGAAATACATTCAAAAACGTTGTCAGAATTTTCAAAAACACTTAATTGATGTGGTGTTCGAGCGGACATAAAACTAGCCCTGGAAGGTCCACAGATCGGCGTCTGACAATAAGCAGAGTGGAAAACAGTCGAACGTTCACAAAAGCGATCTAAATTTGGGATCTGCAAAGGTTCGTTAAATACATTCTTATACTTTTGAAATGCCACTGAGTCATCAAAACTAAAAACAATGACGTTCTTTTTTTGGAGGGCCATTTTCTCAGTATTCCTCTCGCCCACAGCGTGTTTCAATTGGTTATCCCAAGGCTCAATTTAAACCTGATATGCGAGGATCTACAGCCTTGTGGTAAACATATTTCGAGAATAAACCACGAACCATCACCATCGGGCAATACAAATAGCCAGCTTTCTTGAGCAACGTAGAAAATACTCTGCTAGCATCAAGCGAAGCGATTAAGTAAGCGCTGTATTACCTTACTTTTTCGGTGCAATTCATGTGGATGTTTAAAGGTCGTGCTCGTGCAACTGCTGGGACTTGATGTACGAGACACGAAACAGCAATGTGCAACTAAAATGGCGTAAAATTTTCAGTCACTAAAACGGCAAGAGCCATAGATATCTACTCACAGTACTCTGAGGTTGAATATGGACCAAACAAAAAGCTTACTCGCCGTCTCCACGATGGTTTACCAAGACTACTTTTTCCTTGAGCGCTGGTACGCCTACTACGCCGCGCAGGTCGGTGCCGAAAATCTGTATGTTTTTAGTCATGGCAACGATCCAGAACACCGAAGAATTGCTAAAAACGCAAACGTTATGAACCTGCCCCGCGATGAGAGGATGCACAAATTTGACCGGCGACGCTGGCGCGCATTGGGGAGCTACGCGACAGGTTTATCGGACTTTTATAACTGGATAATTGTCTCCGATGTCGATGAGATCGTAATCGTTGATCCTCAGGCAGCCAGTTCGATCCCTAAATATATATTGCAAAATTATTCAAATCCCCAAACTGCACCCAAGAATATTTCGCCATTGTGCTTAGAGCTAATCCACATTCCCGAGGAGGAACCCCTACCGATTGAAGACGAACAAACAATACTCTCCAGAAGGCGTATTTTTCGGCCCAATCAAAACTACAGCAAACCCTGCTTGGTTGGCGGACCCGTAGTATTCGGACCAGGGGGACACCGCAACACATTGGGACGTAGACACATGCCCGAAGACATGTACACCTTGCACTTGAAATTTTTTGACTATGGCAAAATGTCGGCCGTTGCAGAAAAAAGAAAGCAGACAGTTATTAACGCTGGTAAACTTGGGTCTTCCTATAATGAGACCCACGGTTGGCATAAAACCCTCGATTACTATCGTGATATCGTTGCGGCGGCGAAGCTTGGAAACGAAAATATCCGTTTGCCCAGATTCCGCGCAAAAATGCAAAAACAGGTTGAAAAATACAGTAACCAATTCGTTTGGGGCACCGCCCGTACAAATAGACTATTCCGCATTCCAGAAAGGTTTTCCGACGTATTCTGATCCAGTTTTCTCACGGTATCTGCCACCTACGCTATTCCAATCAAACCGGACACAAACACCATGTGAACACAATCTCAACCGACACCATCTTCATTTTGGTCCTGAGATCGTTTCGTTAAACGGCATGAGCGAAACAAGTTTGCTTGCAGATATTCGCCATTTCCTCAATAATTTCGTCTGACTCGGAAGTCTCTCGATAAAAAAGTTTCGCTCATTTCGACCTGTGCCACCTTGCGGGTGGCTGCCGGGCCCCTGTCAAAAAATAATGAGTGGCCTGCAAAATGCGATGATCCCGCTATTCAGGTTTCAACATCACCGCAACCCGCCCAAATTAACTCAGAAAGCAAAATTCGATCACTGCGCCGGCAAGTGTATGGCCCCAGACATATGACCATTCTCTGAACCTAAGAATTGAAATGATTTCCCGTGAGGCGAATACTTTATCTTTGGCTTATCCTCTCGATGCCGACCCTTTGAGTCGCTGATTTTCAAACAAGGCTTCTGTTCATCTAAACGCAACAACCCACTCAGTATAGCGACTGTAACAGAATTCTTTTTGGGTACACTTCCGCTTTCTAGTTCAGTTCCAATAAACTTTCCCATAATAGGATCAGGTAACACGCACGATGACTGCCATCGCGGAGTCCCCAGCAGCGCAGCCCTGAAACAACCCGGTTCCGCCGCCTTTAAGCACAAGTTCTTCAATCAATTCGATAATGCCCCTCAAACCTGTTGGCCCTTGCGGGTGTCCCCAAATCAGGGAGGAACCGTAATTATTGAAATTGCGCCAGTCGATCTCAAAAGCTCGAGCAAACGCGATATCATTCACCGCGAATGGATTGTGCGATTTAATGGCGCTAAGGTCATCGATTGCGAACCCGACCTGTTGTAATGCTTTTCTGCTCGCCAGTATCGGCGCAGCCGGCATAAATCCTTTCTCTTCACGCGCTTGTGTAACTGATAGGATCTCAATTTTTGGAGCTCCGACTCCAGCAATTTCGTGGGCTTTTTCAACATCGCGGGTCACGATCATTCCAGCATTACCATCCGCCGGGTGAGTTTGTCCGGCAAAGGTCACAGTCCCACCCGGACGCAATGGTCTTAGTGTTGCAATCTTGCCAGCATCGACAGGATAAATACCTTCATCACCATCCATTACCGCAATAGTTTTTTGAAAGTGAACGTCAGGCACTTCAAATCCTGCTGCCATATATCGCTTTTGAAATGCCCTATTATCAGTCAGAGACTGCGCGTATTGCGCGTGCCTGTGCAACACCAGATCATGCTGTTCAGCGATCCCAATCTCAAGCCGTACAGCCACGTTTTCCGCCGTGTCGACCATAGCACATCCAGCCCAGGGATCCGTGTTAAAATTGTCCATTACCCAGTCTTCAGCCTGACCTGTTCCACCCGGGCCTTGCGGTGCAGGGTAATAAATATGTGCTCCGTTAGATGTCCGGTCGCCTGAAACCACCAAGGCACATTCTGCCCCAAGCGAGAATTCACCTATCGCCGTCGCAATCAGGCGTGCACCAGTGGCGCACGCTTGCGTCACAGTGGGACCCGGCAACCTATCCGCGCCCATCATCGCTGAAAACCACGGGGTTCCGTAAAAGCAATTCGGTTGGATCACTGTCATACCATATGCACAAAAATCTATCTGATCATGGCTGATACCTCGCCCTAACAATGCACCCTTAGCCACATACGCTGCGAATTTTACCGCATGAAGGTGCGAAAGGCTTCCCTGCCAACGTGCGAAAGGAGTCGACCAGTAAGCCCCATAGGGAATATATCCAAGCATGATCTGTTCCTTTTAAAGTGTCATAGTTGCCGGATCTGCCGAGTCATAAAGGCGCTTCAAAAGTGCGCCGCGCCGGTTCAGGATTTTGCGATTGTTTAGATTACCTTTCGCCGTCACTTCTAGATCTGCTAGTGAAGGTGGTTCGGAGAGTATCAACGCACGGGCTACGCGAGTAGATCCTCCGGGCCCTGCCCGGTTACAAACTGCCAATCGCTGATGAATTTCTTTGAACAACGCGGCTCCCAATAAGGCTCCATTATCCTCTACCAAAATAAACCCGCGAGCGTTCAGTTCTATGAGGTTGGGTACGATTAAAACACCGATATCGGCCTGGTCCGCGCCGGCAATCACCAGATCTTTCGCCACGGAGCCAAGGCAATCCAAAAGTTCCTCACGCAAAGGTGAGACACGCACCCAAGTGCCCGTCAAAAGTTTGAAATCATCAGATATCCGGCCAGCAAAACACATACCTTTGGCTGGATCATCAAAATCGATAAATCGCATTGCGTCACCGGTCAAAAAGAAACCCTCTCCATCAAAAGAAGCTTTCGTTTTCTGCACATCTCCGAGATACCCTAGAGTCACATTGGGACCTTTGACGCGCATTTCATACAGCTGATCACCTTGGGGTACCAACTTGAGGGTCACTCCCGTCATCGGCACGCCAACAACACCAGATCGATCGATTGGTTCCTGCTGGATCATAGTGGCGGGCGCTGTTTCGGTAAGACCCCAAGAGGAGGTCATCAACGGTACAGTACCACACGTTTCTTTCGCCATACTCTCCAAGGCAGTCCAAACGTCCTGGGGCAATGATGCTCCAGCATAAAAGATCATATCAAGCTCACCAAAATAAGTTCTTCGTAACTGCTCATCCTGTCGCAGAGCATCAACCAGCATGCCAAAGCCAACCGGAACATTAAACGACATTGTGCCGGCAATCAGTGAGAGGTTTTCAACAGTGCGTTTAAAAAGTTCTTTCATCGGTTTACCATCGTCGATGAATAACGACCCGCCGTTTGCAAGTATTATATTGAAATTGTGGGATCCCCCAAAAACGTGGTTCCAAGGCAGCCAATCTACAATTATTGGCGGGCGCAGCTCTAGGAACGGCAGGCTGTCTACAATCATCGCTTGATTTGCGCACAACATGCGCTGCGTCGTCAATACCCCCTTGGGTGTTGAAGTAGAGCCAGACGTGAGCAAAATCTTGGCCAGTGTGTCGGGATTAAGTTGAGCAAAAGCCGCATCCACATCAACCCCGTTGCATCCTTTCAGAAATTCGCGAAAATCGACAGTACCGGGTCGTTCCCTTGTGTTGCTCGAAACAATTTCACAATCCTCGAACACGTCCAGATCTAACGCATCGCCGTATTCACCTGCATCATTTGTGTAAACCAGTTTAGGCCTAATGAGATTGGCCGCATGGCGCAAGCGATCGTGAGCAACATGAATAAGCGCGTATTGTTCGGCCACTGGCGCAACCGGAACTCCAACATACTGCCCCGCAAGCGAAAGAAGCCCATGATCAATGCCATTTCCAGATATGATGAGGATTGGTGTGTGCGCACCCAATCCGCGCGCCAAAAGAACCTGTGCAATACTCCGCACCTTTTGTAGCGCACTACGGTAAGTTTCGCTACGCCACCCGGCTCCACTCCGCTCTGCCAAAAAGATCCTGTCTGGGGCTGTCTGCGCCCAGTGGTGCAGCCAAACCCCCGTACTCTCACTTATCGGACCAAGCTGATACTGTGAACGATACAAGATCGTCCCATCCGAGCGACTTTCCAGATCGACCTTGTGTTGCCTGTAGCGAGTGTCTGCGGTTAACTTGATTTTTACTCCCTCACCCCCATTGTCTGACTTGCATGTTTGATTATTAACTTTAGTTGCGGACCCTTCAGCATTCACATCGGTGAATATTTTTCATGACCCGCACAATGGTTGCAATCTCTGCCTCAGTCGCGCTAGCGAATATTCGTGACTCATGCGCTTCGACAGCCGCCGTCGCTTCGCCATATAAGGCTTCCCCCTTGGAAGTGGGCGCCAGCGCATAAGCGCGGCGATCTGCCGGCACCTGGTGGCGGCGGATCAAACCAAATTCCTCCAACTCATTGAGAATCACTACCAGGTTGGACCGCTCTATCGCCAACACATCCGAAATCTGCGAGGCTCTGACATCGGGATTATTTACGATTATCGATAATGTGGAATAACTGAGCATGCGCAGTTCAAACGGACGCAACGTGGCGTTTAAATCTCCCATCAAAATATGTTGCGCACGTTTGAGGTGATACCCCACAAAACGGCCAAGGACGTTGTCCGCTGCCTGCTCAGGCTCAAAGGGCCGTGTCATCTGGTAGTTTTTGGCCATCATTTTACCTGAACTTAGGGTCACGTTTTTCTAAGAAGGCCTGCAGCCCCTCCTGAGCGTCTGGACTTGTCTGAGTTAGCGCCGCACACAGGCTTTCGGTGAAAAGTCCGTCAGCTTTTGCCATGTCTTCCACCCGCGCCAATGCTTGTATCATGATGTAATTGGACAAAGCCGCGTTTGATGCGATTTTGCGTGCCAAATCCAGCGCCTGACCCAACGCCTCACCCTCGCCAACGATGTAATGCGATAAGCCAAGTGCTGTACCGTCCTCAGCGTTGTACCTGCGTCCAGTCAGCATCATCTCGATCATTCGATCTGCTCCCAAAATTCGCCCAACACGCACACTCGCACCACCCCCGACAAAAATGCCCCGACGGCCCTCTGGCAACTGAAAGATCGTCGTCGGCTCTGCGATTCGCACATGCGTTGCTGTCGCCAGTTCAAGACCACCACCAATCACAGCCCCATACATCGCCGAAACGACTGGCAAACCACCAAACTGAATGCGGTCCAGAACCTGATGCCACCCTCGCGAGTGGCGCATCGTCGCTTCTGCATCGCGAGAAACATGCTCACTCAGATCGAGGCCTGAGCAAAAATGCCCCGCTGTTCCTGTCAAAACGGCAACCTTAACGTTCTTGGGTACATCGCAGAAAAAGCTATCAAGATCACGTAGCAACTGATCACACATCGCGTTTCGCTTGTCTGGGCGTGACATCGTCAAAGTCGCAATGCCATCTTCCAAAGTTTCAATTTTCAACATGTCACTCATCTAAGCTCTCCTCCGACCAACAATCGCCAAAATACGCCTGCAAAAGTTTGCGAGGTCCAACTGTATCCGATTGCCTCAGCTCGGTCTTTCCAATTTTAAACCTCAGAGGTACCCACTTGAGCATAAAAACAATTATAAATTATAATTTTTAGTTGTATAATAACTATTTGGGCAAGAAATTTTCTTCATCTGGTATGCCCAACTAGGTTCGTACTTCAAAAAGTTTAGCACTAATCATTGGGGTGGGAGCGCCCAATTCACGATCTAATCAGGTGCTTGAATTGTATTCGGTCTAAGATCACGCGCATTGAGAGATGTAATACCAGTCTGAGCCATCGCTGCGCTGAGTTCTGAACTCAGCACATCCCACAGCGCATCCAGACCTTTCTCACCTCTGGCGGCGATTGCAAATTGCAAAATTCGACCCACAAAAACAAAATCAGCGCCACATTTCAGAGCCTTAAGAATATCCTCTCCAGAGCGAATGCCGCTGTCGAACAAAACTGGGAAATTAGGCCCTAATTCATTGCGGATAATTGGTAAAATATTAATTGGGGACGGCGCGGCCTCCAATTGACGGGCCCCATGGCTGGAGACCTGAATCGCGTCAACACCAGCCGCAACCAGTGATTTCGCGTCGTCAACGTCTAACACTCCCTTGACCACTAGCTTGCCTGGCCAAATATCACGTAACTGAGCAAGTGTATTCCACGTAGCCTTGGCCCGACTCTCAGTTCTATCGAATTCAAACCCGGGCATTAAGAAATTTGCCATTTGAGGCCTGCCCCGAAACAATGTCGTTAGGGACCATCGTGGGTGCATCGCAAAGTCAAAAAATTGGCGAGGGCCAATTCGAAATGGCATAGTAAAGCCGTGACGTAATTCTCTAGGTCGACGCCCAACCTCAGGTACGTCCACGGTCAGCACCAAAGTCTGATATCCCGCGGCTTTAGCGCGCTCAACAAGTTTGAATGTACCCGCGCCGTCGCCACTGAAATATAATTGGAACCAGGCATGCCCTTGCGCCGCTTCAATGATGGCCTCGAGTGGTGTTGAAGCGACTGTTGAGACACCGTGTGGCACGCTATAACGCGCCGCAAGCCTTGCAAGCATCAAATCTGCACCTGGCGCGGACAAATTACACATGCCCATCGGGGCAATACCGAAAGGTCTTTCAGTCGATGTTCCAAAAATCTCAGATGAGAGTGAGCGCTGGCTGACATCCCGAAGAATCCTAGGATGCAATAACACGTTATCCAGCGCCTTGCGGTTTCGCAAGGCGCCACTTTCGTTCCCTGCTGCCCCATCAATATAATCAAATACCATCCAGGGCAGATTACGCCGCGCCAATCGCCGCGCGTCTTCGGCAGAATGGATCACGGCGCGTTTCATCAGTTTGCGACTGCTTTCATAAAGCGATCTCGAATTACAACAGGGTCCATCGTGATGACTGGCATTTTGGCGTTACCACTGTCACATTTCACAACTAAAACAGTTGCTTCTCCACTATCAATCGCAGATTGGAGGGCCAAACTAGTATCAACGTCCTGAACCTCAACTACGTTGTCACACCCAGCCGCACGCGCCATCCCCGCCAAATCAGTCTTTGCACCTGTATACGTCGGCTGGTCACCAGTTGAACCGTAAGAACCGTTGTCCACTATCATAAGGATGTAGTTACTGGGTGCATTATTCCCAATAGTCGGCAACGTCCCCAAGTTCGTAAGTACAGAACCGTCACCGTCAATAACAATCACTGGTTTCGGTTGTGCTAACGCCAATCCAAGCCCAATTGACGAGGCAAGTCCCATTGTCCCAAGCATGTAAAAATTGCTCGGCTGATCGTCGATTGCATGCAATTCCTGGCTCGGAATTCCGATGTTACAGACCACGAGTTGGTCACGCAGAATCGGGGCGATTTCTTTTAATATTTCAGAACGGATCATTGGTCGCCGTAGCCTCCCCAAAAATTTGCATCAGTCAAAATTGCAACGGGCTTGTTGCTCATAAACGTGTACTTGAGAATGTTATCAAACTCTTCAACATCCTTTTGCCAGTGGAAATGATAGGTCGGAATGTTGAGTTGCGCCAAAAGTGCTTTGGTGTGCACTGCCATCTCTACCTGGCATGCAACTGGCTCACGCAATTCTCCACGGTAAGAAATAATCATTGGCAATGGCATACGGTAAAATTGGATAAGCGTTGCCAGAGTATTAATGGTCACTCCGATTGCTGTGTTCTGCATTATAATGGCTGGACGCTTTCCTCCCATCCAGGCACCGGCACACAGTCCCATGCCTTCGTCTTCCTTATTAGAAGGGATGTGAAAAATATCGTCGCGTTTGTCTACTTCCTCGATTACTCCCGCCAGCTGTTTGCAGGGAACCGTGGTCACGAAGGAGACGTCGTTGGCGACTAGGTCGTCTGCGATCTTTTTGTCTATGTTCATGTTTTTAAGGGCCTCAGTTTTGTTTTGAATTCTGTTGTTTGTCGGGAATGGTCGTGAATTTGCACTGCGCTTGGTCCGGTTGGAACCAAGCCAGAGCCCGTCGTTTCAAGATGGCAACGGCACCGCCCAAGCTGATGCGATCCCATAATAAGTCGAATGCCACCTTTTGCTGCACTGTGGTCGGAAATCGACCAACTGCGATTTGAAGCACTGATGCGGTAATTCCATGATCTATCTCCATGGACGAATTAATCTTGGCAAACATCATTGGTTTCCTCTTCGGCCGCGGTCAACTAGGACCACGGCTTAAGAACTATTTTTGGGGCAGCAACAATACCCTCTCGCAGGTCCTGAAAGGCTTTTGCACCATCCGAAAGAGGGCGCTCTTCAATCCAGTCCAGCAGGCCAAGTTTCCCCTCAAAAATAGCGTCTGCTGTATCACGAAAATCCTTTGCAGTGTAGGTGTAGGTTCCAATGAATGTAATTTCCTGAAGTGTTATACGCCGGACATCCAGCCCTCCAGAGCCCTCGCCAAGGCCTACATGTACAATCACACCCCCAGGCTCAACCAGCTCGGATGCAGCAGCGCGCGTCGACGCGTACCCGACAGCATCGATCACCAGCGGAACATTTTCGGTCGCCGTACTAGCCACAACTTGGCCGCATCTATCGACGAGGAACTCCCGGCGATTTTCATTAGATTCAAGGATCATTACATCGTCAACGCCCATCGCCCGTAGTGCAAGCGATGCGGCCAATCCTATGGCACCACCACCAATCACCACAGCACGGCGCTCACACCCACTGTTTAACGCTTCAAGTCCAAGCCGCACCGCATGCCAGCTCACCGCGAGAGGTTCCGCCAACGCGGCCTTGTTCATCGGCACGTGGTCAGGAACCGTTACCAAATTTCTTTCAGGCATTGCCACAAACTGGGCAAACGCACCTTCCCGTGGTGGCATTGAAATAATTTGTCGACTACCGCACAGGTTCTCACGTCCATTCCGGCACTTGGGGCATGTGCCACAGGTAACTAGCGGATTCACTGTGACGCGACGTCCTGTCTGAGCTCCCTCTTCAATCGTTCCCGCCGCTTCGTGGCCAAGGATCAACGGTGCTGGGCGGCGCGTATCATGTCCGAGATAGGCGTGCATATCCGACCCACAGATTCCAACCGAATTGACCCGGATGAGATGTTCTCCTGCACTTGATGAGGCGGTCGGCACCTCTTGATAACGGACTTGCTCAACCCCCTGATAAACTAAAGCTTTCATTTTGCCGTAAACCCTCCATCAACCATAAGGAGTTGTCCCGTCACATAGGAAGACGCTTCAGAGCATAAAAATAGCAACGGACCATTCAGGTCTTCAAGGCGTCCATTACGACCGACGCAGGTTTGCTCAGCATTTCTAGCCGACCGCACCTCATCGTCAAAAACGGCTTGTGTTAGCTCGGTTGGAAAAAATCCCGGTCCGATCGCATTGGTAGTAATCCCGTATTGTGACCATGCCTCAGCCATAGCGCGCGTCAGCTGAGCAATTCCAGCCTTGGTAGCGCCATAAGCTATGCCGCCGGGGAACGCTCTACTCGACTGCAAAGAGGCAAAGTGCAAAATTCGGCCCCAGCCTTTGCCACGCATCGCAGGAACTAACTTCTGACTAAGGAAAAACGGCGCCGACAAATTCAGCGCCAGCGTCTGATCCCATCCCTCTGCGGTGACATCGTCTGCCACTTGCCTGGTATTGACGCCCGCCGCATGCACTATAATGTCAGGAGATCCAAAGGGCGTACATATAGCATCAACTAACTGGTCCAATTGATCCCGAGCTGCAACATCCGCGACTACAAAAGCTGATTGTTCTCCAATCTTTGAAGTGAGTTGGCCCAGAGGCTCCTCGCGTCTGGCCACAACAATCACACTAGCACCAGCACCGGCCAAGGCTAACGCGGCCTGCCGTCCGAGACCAGAGCTGGCACCAGTAATACATGCTGTTTTTCCAGCAAGATTGAACAGAGAACGCGGATCAGCCATTTGCGGTCAAATCGAAAGATTCATTTGGGAAATATTTCGCCAACCGCACATCCGCAGCACGAGCATGACCTTCCATTCCTTCCAGCCGCGATATTCGTGCCGTCGCTTCAGCTACTGATTTGGAACCTTCGCGTGTGGTGCGCTGCCACGTGACAATCTTCATGTATTTATGGACAGAAAGTCCACCAGTGTAGCTGGCTGCCCTTGAAGTCGGTAGCACGTGATTGGTACCAGTCGCCTTGTCACCATAGGAAACTGTGGTTTCTTCACCCAAGAAGAGCGAACCATAGCAGGTTAGTCGGGCCAGCCACCAATCAAGGTCATCGGCCTGAACTGTCAAATGTTCGGGCGCATATTCGTCCGAGCACGCCGCCATTTGTTCGCGGTCGGAACATAAGATGACTTCAGCGTAATCGCGCCATGCGGCTGCAGCATTTTCTCGGTTCACATCAGGCAAATCCGCGATAAGTCTCGGAACCAACTCCATGACCTGATCGGCAAGGCCACGGTCGTCAGTTACAAGCCAGACCGGTGAATTATAGCCATGCTCTGCCTGGCTTACTAAATCAGTAGCAACAATATGTGCATCCGCCGCTTTATCGGCGAGTATCAAACTGTCCGTCGGCCCAGCGATCATATCGATACCAACGCGCCCAAACAAAATTCGCTTTGCTTCCGCAACAAATTGATTACCAGGACCAACCAGTATATTTGCCTTGGGCAAACCAAATAAACCGAATGTCATTGCCGCGACACCCTGCACACCACCCATGGCCATAATCTTATCCGCTCCGCAAATGTGTGCGGCGTAGACAATGGCAGGTGCCACTCCAACTTCTGGTCGGGGCGGCGAGCAAGCCGTTATGTGACGACAACCAGCCACCTTTGCCGTCGTTACAGTCATAACCGCACTGGCGATGTGACTGTAGCGGCCTCCAGGCACATAACATCCGGCGGCATCTACTGGAATAACCTTTTGGCCAGTCATGAAACCAGGCGAAATTTCAGTTTCAACATCGCCAACCGTACTTTTTTGCAATTCTGCAAACCGACGCACGTTGTCATGAGCAAAGCGAATATCATCACGTAGCCTTTTCGGAACTAGTGCACAGGCCGTTTCTATTTCCTCAGGCGTAAGCAAAACGTTGCCCTGATACTGGTCGAACTTCGCGGCATATTTACGCGCGGCTGTATCTCCCCCCGCTTCGATATCATCAAGAATTCCTTTGACAATATTGTGCGTTTCGGACGCGTTTGATTTGGACGTCAAAGACGCCTTTTTGAGGTATTCACGAGTCATTGCGAGAAAATCCTATTTGTGCACATCTGTTCGAGGCGTCAATTGGATCGCTGCCGGCAAAGGCTCCAACATTATTTGCAGCATAGTCAGCAAATACTGCGATTGAAATGCAAAGCATCTGACGCTTCCTTGTGAGTCGTTTCGTTTACTGTGTAAGCCCTTACATTTAAAATGCAAGCGCTTACATTTATAATTAGCATTAAGTTATTTTTGTGTTAGTTACGACTTAAAAAAGGAAATCTCGAAAATGGGGAAAACCACTAAGGCACCAACACTCGATGATGTCGCAAAGCAAGCTGGCGTTTCAACCGCGACCGTATCGCGTTGCCTAAATTCACCCGATCGTGTCATCGAGAAAACCAAAATTCGGGTTTTGGCGGCCGTAGACCAGCTCGGCTACACACCAAATTTTGCTGCACGCGCAATGGCGGCAAAGCGTTCGTATACAATCGGCGCAATCATCCCAACAATGGAGAACGCCATTTTTGCTCGCGGTGTGCAAGCCTTTCAAGACGAGCTACGGGAGCATGGCTACACCCTTCTTGTGTCAAGCTCAGCCTACAAGCCGGACATGGAGAAAGAGCAGATTCGGACTTTGGTGGCGCGAGGTGCGGACGGCTTGTTGCTAATCGGCCATGAGCGTGAAGAGCAGATTTACGCTTATCTCGAGCAACATCAGGTACCCGTACTAATTGCTTGGTCCTACCTGCCCAACATCCCCCACCCTTCGGTGGGCTTCAACAACCGTAGGGCAATGTTTGAATTAGCGAAAGAAGTGATCCGACAAGGTCATCGGCGCATCGCAATAATTTCAGGTTTGTTCGAAGGCAATGACCGCGCACTAAACCGAGTACGCGGCGTTAAGGACGCATTTCAAGAAAATGGCTTGCAGCCCGACGGCATCGCAGTGGTGCAAACGGATTACGAAATCGAAAAGGGAGCTAACGCATTTCGCAAACTGATGTCTCAAAGTCCCCGCCCCACCGCAGTCATGTGCGGCAACGATGTTTTAGCGGTAGGCGCCCTTCGCGAGGCTGAGAGAATGGGTATCACAGTACCCAACCAGGTTTCAGTGACCGGGTTTGATGACATCGAATTAGCCGAAATTGTTAACCCAAAGTTGACGACCGTTCATGTCCCTCATCGAGAGATGGGCCGGATGGCCGCTGGTGAACTGGTTGCCATGCTTGAGACTGACTCTGAAGCGCGATCAATATGCATCCCAACAAAAATCATAATTCGGGGATCGCTTGCACGGCCAGCCAATTGAGGCTTTAACACTCTTTAAAGAGCTTTTATTTACCTAATAACCAAGCCACTTTCGATAGTCGCTTACTAACAAATGCGATGGTTCCACATCTTCATCGATATTTGCAAAACGGCCAATGGGCTCCCTGAAAATATTATCAGTTTCATCGTCATTTACAGTTGAAACTTCTCCAATTAACACGTCACCACCCTGAGCCCAGAAAGCGTGCCAATCCCCCGGCATCAGGGTTACGCTCTCGCCGGGTGCAAGCTCTATTTTTTCGCCCGCGCTGAAAGGCCGCTGGATCCCATCACAATACACAACGCCGCCGCGATCCTCCGCAAAATTGCCATTATCGTCTGATCCGCAAAGTTCGATAACCAATGTGGCGCCTCCACGATTGATAATGTCCTCTGCCTTAATAACGTGAGTATGCATTGGTGAAAGCTGATCCTGGCGGGAAATCAGAAGCTTCTCCGCGTAGCACATGCCTCCACCATTTTGCAGATCGGCCAGCCGACCGTTTCTGAGTGTGAATAAAAAAAGCCCCATTTCATCAAACCGCCCGATCCCATAATCGGTAATATCCCATCCACACCGGGTCTCGATCACTGCCTTTGCCTGATCCTTTCGAGCCAAAAATTCAGTAGGTGTCCAATTGGCAAACGGTGGCAAAATGAAGCCATGCGTGCGGATCATATCCTCCGCTTCTGACATAATGTCATTGATGGTTGATCGCTTCATGTTTCCTGCTCCAAATCAAAAGAATTTCCGTGTCACAATTGCAATGCGTTAGCCGACAGCGCATAACATTTTGCATTGTCGCGTTGCATAATCAACTGCGTAAAGTGCCAATTCTGAAACTGCTCAAAAGTGTAGTGAACGCGTGCCATTTGGTTTCTGTGTAGGTGGAGCAAACTTGGTTAGGTCAATCCCTTCAACAGCCGTTTTGTACTCTTCAATTGCAGGCGTCCGTCCCAGAATTGCCGACAACACAACAACCGGTGTTGATGCCAGCAGAGACTCGCCCGCTTTTTCGTCGGAATCTTCAACAACGCGGCCCTTGAACAAGCGTGTAGATGTCGCAAGAACTGTGTCACCTTTTGCGGCTTTTTCCTGATTGCCCATGCAAAGGTTACAACCTGGGCGCTCCAAATACAGAATGTTATCGTATTCGGTGCGTGCATTTTGCTTCGGATCATCGTCGTCAAACTCAAAGCCTGAATACTTTTGCAACACCGACCAATCACCCTCTTCCTTCAACTCGTCGATTATGTTGTAGGTTGGCGCCGCCACAATCAGAGGCGCCTTGAATTCTACATCACCATTGGCTTTTTCTAGGTTGCGCAACATCTGGGCCACAATTTTGATATCACCTTTGTGTACCATGCAGGATCCCACGAAGCCGAGGTCCACCTTCTTTTCGGCTTTATAATAGGAAATTGGGCGGATCGTATCGTGGGTATATCGCTTGGAAATATCCGCGTTTGTCACATCGGGATCAGCAATCATTGGCTCGTCGATAGCATCCAGATCCACCACGACTTCAGCAAAATATTTGGCGTTTTCATCCGGAGTCAGCGCCGGTTTTTTACCCGACCTAATCTGCATAATCCGCGCATCCGCAATTTCCACTAGGCCCTGCAGCATTTCGGCGTCGTTATCCATGCCTTTATTGATCATCGTCTGGATCCGACCCTTGGCCAGTTCAAGCGATTGCACCAACGTGTCATCTTCCGAGATACAGATCGAGGCTTTGGCCTTCATCTCTGCAGACCAATCCGTAAAGGTAAACGCCTGATCAGCTAAAAGTGTGCCAATATGCACCTCGATAATGCGGCCTTGAAACACATTTTCTCCAAATTGTTGGAGCATTTGCGTTTGCGTAGCATGCACCACATCGCGGAAATCCATGTGGTCAGCCATCTGTCCTTTGAATACTACCTTAACACTCTCTGGAACGGGCATGGTCGCCTCTCCGGTGGCAAGAGCTAGAGCAACCGTGCCGGAGTCAGCGCCAAACGCCACACCCTTGGACATCCGAGTATGGCTGTCACCGCCAATAATGATTGCCCAGTCGTCTACGGTCAAATCATTTAGAACCTTGTGGATCACGTCTGTCATCGCGTGATAAACGCCTTTGGGGTCGCGCGCGGTGATTAGGCCAAATTTGTGCATAAATGCCATCAGGCGGGGTGTGTTAGCCTGTGCTTTTAGATCCCAAACCGAGGCAGTATGGCATCCGGACTGATAGGCACCATCGACACTTGGTGACAGCCGGGTTGCGGCCATGGCTTCAAGCTCTTGCGATGTCATCAGACCAGTGGTGTCCTGAGACCCCACGATATTGACTTTTACGCGCGCATCCGAACCGGCGTGCAGGATTGTGCCGGGTGTGACGCCCACCGAATTAGCGTTGAAAATCTTCTCAACCGCGGTCAGGCCTTGGCCTGCATGCGTGATCTCCTTGGCCGGAGCAAACGCAGACTTCAAAGGAATACCGAGGGCCTCGCAGGCGAAGCTTTGCAGCTTCTTGCCAAACACAATGGCATAAGAGCCACCGGCCCTCATGAATTCAACCTTTTGCGGCGTGAACGAGGCTTCCATGTCGGCGAGCTCTTCATCGCCAGCTTCGTTGAACAGCTTCTTGTATTTGGTGTTAATGGTCAGAACGGTGCCGGTCTCCACCGAATATTTCTGCTCAAGGATCGGATTACCGTCGTTGTTCAGAATGGGTTTGCCATCCACATCGACCTTCTTGACCCAGTTCTTGAGGTCAACACCAACTCCGCCGGTCACGCCAACCGTTGTCAGGAAGATCGGCGAAATACCGTTAGTCCCAGCTACGATTGGCGCATAGTTCACAAACGGCACATAGGGGCTGGCTTGCTTACCAGTCCACAAGGCAACGTTATTGATGCCCGACATCCGAGACGAGCCAACGCCCATCGTGCCCTTTTCGGCCACCAGCATCACCTGTTTGTCCGGATGCTGCAGTTTGAGGGCCTGAATTTCTTGCTGAGCGAGCTCCGTGATCAGGCATTTTCCATGTAATTCACGGTCGGACCGGGAATGCGCCTGATTGCCCGGCGACAACAAATCAGTAGAGATATCGCCTTCGGCGGCGATATAAGTGACAACCTTTATTTCTTCATTCACCTCCGGCAGCTTGGTGAAGAATTCAGCATCCGAATAGCTTTCCAGAATGTCTTTCGCCACGGCATTTCCTGCCTTGAAGGCCTCTTCAATGCGATTGGTATCATCCTCATACAGGAACACCTGCGTTTTCAGCACTTCGGCAGCGGGCTGCGCAACGGTCATATCATCGCTTAGCGCCAGGTCCAGCAACACTTCGACCGACGGCCCACCCTTCATATGCGACAGCAGTTCAAACGCAAATTTGGGCGTGATTTCAGGGACAATCGTGCCGCCCAAAATGATCTCTTTGAGGAATTTTGCCTTTTCACCCGCAGCGCTGGTCGTACCGGGTAAGGTATTGTAAATGAAAAATTTCACAGAGCCTGCACGATCCGGATGGCTGGCGTCCTTGATCTGCGCGACGATCTCCCTAGTCAGGGCCGCATCATCAATTGGTTTGGCGTGCAGGCCTTCCGCTTTGCGGGCTTCGATTTCTTCAATATATGTGTTGTACAGGTTCATGTGCATCTCGGTTTGTTAATACTTGGTTAACACGGACAGACAGGGTGTAATCCGCAGCGAGGCAAAGCTGTCTGCATGGTTGCATGCCGTAGTATGCCAAAGCATACCAAAGAACAAGTCCCGGGCCGCGCGTCACGTTGCGCTTATATTGGTTACGGAAAAAACGGCCATTTGCAGCGCCTGTATGCGCTAGATTTACTCGCTATCCATGATACCTTTAATGATCTTCAGTAGGTCGTTCTGAGGCACGGCCATGGGCTCAACCTCGAACTTGGCCATCCGTCCTACAATCTCCACCGGCTTAAAATAGTTTTCAATGCCGTGGTACCGTGGCCGCTTGACATAATCGTCAAAAATAATGGTCACCGGTTTCGACATCATAAACATTGCCGCATAAAAACAGGCCTGTCTGAACCGCCCGTCGATGAAGATCAAGTCCGGCTCTATAAAGTCAGGATCGTCATAAATTCCAAATGCATAATCTGGATAATGTAGATACCTGTTGTGCCGCTTTGGCCGCCCCCAGGCTTTAGTTTCCCCGATATCCACATATCTCATGTGGATTTGGGCATCAGGGTAAGCCAACTTGATAGACGTTCCCAATTTTTCGGACCATCTGCGGTCAGTTTCGACCGAGAACAGCACAGGTGTAGGCGCAAGCCCTGCTGCAAAAACCGTTGACCCGCCTGATCCGTATTCCAAAATCACCTTTGCAGACTGGTAATGTTCAGTGAAAAAATTCGCCTCAGACTGCGGCAGCGTAATTTTGGGCAGAAAATGTTCTTCAGACTGTGCATTCAACCGGATTGGCGCGGGTGATGCGAGAGACTCGTCAAACGCATCGTCAACTAAGTTTTTTCCCAGTTCTTTTGTAGTGAACGCCATAATCCGCGCCTGGCAGCGTCGGATCTTAGGACTTATCAGAATGTCCTTTATCGCTTTGTCGAGGTTGGTTTTGTGACGCAGGATGCTGCGGTCAACGGCCTCATTGCGATTATTCGTCTCAAAGAATGTATCGTCATGTCTGGTCGGCGGCGCTTCACCCGGTGCAATTTTGCCATGAAACCCACGGCCTCTCTTTTTCTTTAACTCATACATCTCTCTGTTGCGCACGGAATAATGGTTAATCTGGGCAAACTCGGTCGAAAACTCAGACGGCGCAACAAAGGTTGCGCCCCACGGCACATTGCCGGCAAGCCAACGTTGGTTAATCCGGCTCTTATGGTCCCACGACACGTGCCCCGCTAGCAAGAGATCATCTAAGGTCATGTCGCCACCAGCAACAATCTTTGGTCTGTGCGTGTTGCCAAATTCAAACTCCAAAACATCTTGTTCGATCTGGTAGAATGATTTCACGTGATGTTTTTGCAGACCGCCCAATTCTTCTGCAGTAACAAAAGGCGTATCAATTTGGCGCGTGATTATGCCTCTTGTGTCCCCGTCTCCAAACAATCGCCAGGGGATGATCATACCTTTACGAGTGCCAATCTTTTCAATGAGGTCGTCAAGGCACCCTCCCCCAAGATGCACATTGAGATACTCATCGGCATCAAGAAAGGCGAACCAATCCCCATCCCGCAATAGATTTGCTTTTTTAAAGGCTGATATTGCCGACTTCTGAGGCCCAAAACGCGGGTCAGGCTGATGCCGAATATGCCCGGCGATCACGCCTGCATCGTCCAACGCATCCAGGAGCTGATCCGTCCCGTCCGTACAATCGTTTGACGCGACATAAATTCTATCAAACCCAATCAGCCGGTGATACGCGACCCACTCCAAAAGCGCTGGTCCTTCGTTTTTCACTGCTGAAAAAAGAACTTTACTCTGCAAAATCGTTTCCACTCACCAAGGACCGCTAAAAAAAGAGAGTCCATCTCCGAACACAGAGACTAGTGATACTTGGATAACAGCAAAATCGCACGCGATCCAGTTTCTGTGAGGTACAAATGCCGGACAAACCGAAGCGGCCTCGGCAATATCAGTCTGCGCACTGCACGCCGATTTCGCTGCGACGTATGTGTGATGGATCCAAGGCAAGCCTTGTGATTTGGCGCCAAAGCGACCATGTTTGTTTCGCTTCGGATGGGAGCAACGCGCGAATTAAGAGAATTAGGGATATGTTTAGACGATTAGCATCGGTCTGGGTTCACTTTGCGGCCGTAAGCTTGTTTTTGAGCGCCGAGGCAAGCATGGCGTCTGCCGCTGGTCTTGCGAATCCTGCTGCGGAACATTGCGTCGCGATAGGCGGCGTTCACGATCTTCAAACCTCAATGTGCACTCTTCCGGACGGGTCAGACATCAACGCTTGGCAATTGTTGCACCAAGCTCCCACCGCCTCAACCTCGATTGCAAACCCGGCAGCAACCTACTGCATCACGGTTGGCGGCGCTTATGAAATCCGCGACGGAGAAAACGGCAAGTTTGGTATTTGCCGTCTCCCGGATGGGACGGAAAAAGAGGCCTGGGCCTTCTTTCGGCAGAACAATTGAGTGGCTGGGTCATCAGACTGACCTGGCTCTGCCAATCCTAAACCAGTTGCGGCAGGCGCCGGCCACGCAACCGTATCAGCAACGTCGACAAGATGGCGATGTTCAGGAAATTCCAGGCAATGCCATTCAGGAAGGCCCATTCATAACTACCACTCAAATCATAGATCCAGCCTGACATCCAACCGCCCAGCGCCATTCCTAAGATCGTCGCCATCATCACGAAACCAACACGCGATCCGGCCTCCCGCGCAGGCATATATTCGCGCACGACCAGAGCATAAGCCGGAACGATACCGCCTTGGCTCAGTCCGAATACAAGGCTTACTATATAAAGAGGGACCAGCCCCTCAAACGGTAAGAAAGCAAATAAAGCCAAACATTGCAGAGCAGCACCGATCAACAGGGTCACTACACCGCCTAAGTTATCTGCAACCAACCCTGATATAATGCGTGAGACTACGCCGCCCATCAGCATAAGCGCCAACATTTCAGCGCCAACTGATGGTCCATACCCAAGATCAACACAAAAGCTAACAATATGTACTTGGGGCATTGACATGGCTACGCAACAGCAAATGCCAGCCAGTCCCAACAACCACTGCAGCACTGCGGGCCGGAAAGGCGCAGAGCCCAAGCGAGTCATCGCATCAGTTTCTTGTGCCGCGACGGCACCAAGGGGTACGCGCCTTTGCAGCAACAGTGACATCGGAAGCACCACAACAAGAGTCAGGGCCGCTAAAACAACAAAAACTGCACGCCAACCATGATTATTCAGCACCCCACTCAACATTATCGGCCAGATGGCCCCAGACAAATAGTTGCCGCTCGCGGCCACAGCCACGGCGATCCCACGCCGCTTCTGGAACCAAAGGGAAATATCTGCAATCAACGGGCCAAAACCAACTGCGGTTCCGAACCCTAAAAAAAAATGAATCAGCGACAGTGTGAGAATTGTCTGAGACATCGCAGCCAGTCCGAAGCTAAGCGCGCTTAACGTTGCAGCTCCAACCAACGAAATTGTGATGCCCCATCTGTCAACCGCCCGTCCTATCATGAAATTGCCGACTGCAAACCCGATCATAGTGGCGGTATAAGGCAGCGAGGCGTCAGCCCTATCGATCCCAAATTCAGCCTGTATTGCGGGCATAACGACGATTACCGCCCACATGCCTACATTGGCCACCAAGGCAATCCCCAAAGTCACGCCCAGCCTCAGCCAGCTATAGCGGCTGTCTAAGATTTGCTCCCGTTTCATAAAGTTAACCTAAAGGCCACATCAACCTCGAACACCAGAAAATTTTTTGAATAATTTGTTTTTAGGGTGCAATCATAGGAACAAAATCGAGACCCCAGTATTGCTATATTAACTGCAGAACTTTCGTCCAACAGATTACTGCTCAAGTGCCTGCGTCAGATCGGAAATCAGATCATTTGCATTTTCCGTGCCTAGGGAAAGGCGAAGCAAATTTTCGGGAATACCAGTGTGTGGCTCAATCGTGTGGCGGTGCTCCACTAGACTTTCAATACCACCCAACGAAGTAGCTCTGTGGAATAGTTTGAGCCTTCCAATTACCCGCAATGCATCTTCACGACCACCTCGGACCAAAATCGAAATCAAAAACCCCTGACCGCCAATCATCTGACGCATAGCTAAGTCATGGCTAGGATGGCTGGACAAACCGGGGTACCAAACGGCGTCGACCTGTGGATGATCATCAAGAAACTTTGCAGTTCTCATTGCGTTTTCGCACATTCTCTCAATTCGTAGCGGTAGGGTGCGCATCCCCCTGAGTAACAACCAAGCCTCAAAGGGTCCCATTATTGCGCCGGCAGTGGCACGATCTACTGCGATATCTTCCCAGATATCGACACCTGACTTGGCAATGAGAACGCCGCCAAGAACATCCGAGTGGCCATTAATCACCTTTGTGACTGAGTGCATTACAATATCAGCACCCAATGAAAGTGGATTTGAGAGAACTGGGGACGCTGCAGTACTGTCCACCGCTAATATTGCCCCACAAGATTTTGCCACCTCCGAAGCGGCCGCAATATCCACGATCTTCAGCCATGGGTTAGATGGCGTTTCCACCCACACAATCTGCGCCATGCCAGCGACACAGGCAGATTCGAGCGCTGCAACGTCACTAGCATCGACTTCAACCATCACTATTTGGCGGCGCGTACAAAAGTCCCGAAGCCACCGTGTCGTTCCCCAATAGATTCCTGATTGTACAATGACGCGACCGCCAGTCGGCACAGTTCTAAAAAGGGCAGCGATAGCGGCCATGCCGCTTGGAAACAACAACGATGACGCGCCACCTTCTAATTGGGTAAGTATGGCTTCAGCCTGTCGGACTGTATCACTGTGATCACGGGCATAAATGTTGTTAGGATTGAGTGGCTCATTGTCTGAGCCGCGTAAAAAGGTTGTGGCAGGCTGGATTGGAGGCACTACTCCACCACTGCTCAGATCAACGGCCCCACCAGCTTGAGCCAAAAGCGTTTCAGGGTGCATCTCTTTCTGATCCATAGATTTCTCCTCGCATCTTAGGGCCATGTGGCGTGACCCTGTGCCAACATGCAAGTGCTCTCGCAACTTGAAAGCCAAACTGCTAGTGAGCAAGCATGGCTCGTACACTCCTTTTCAACAAACCTTTTAATGTTCTGTCACAGTTTACTGACGAGGGTGCACGAAGTGGCCCACGACAAACATTGTCAGACTTCATTGATATCCCCGACGTATATCCAGCGGGTCGACTAGACCGAGACAGTGAGGGTCTTATGCTACTGACGGATGATGGCAAGTTGCAGGCACGCGTCTCCAACCCGCGCCAAAAAACCGCTAAGACTTATTGGGCGCAGGTCGAAGGACTGCCCGACGAAGCTTCTTTAAACGAATTGCGTACTGGGTTGGTAATGAAGGATGGCCTAACCAAACCCGCCAAAATCAAACGTATTGACGCACCTACTGGTCTTTGGTCGCGGACACCTCCAGTCCGATTTCGAAAGTCAATCCCAGATTGCTGGTTGGAATTGACAATCACTGAGGGCCGAAACCGGCAGGTACGCCGCATGACGGCTGCGGTTGGCCATCCTACACTCCGCCTTATACGCTCGCACATTGGGGAATGGTCCCTAGAAGGGTTGCAGCCGGGCGAGTGGCGCGACATCTGATAGAATATGCGTCAATTTTTTTTGAACTGACACAACATAAAGTGGACAGGGCAGATATCGCGACGTATCCAAAGCTTTAACGCGAGCGAGTAGGAACGACAGACGCATGGCGCACATTATAGTGGTTGGTAATGAAAAAGGCGGAGCAGGAAAGTCCACGCTTTCCATGCACATCGCGACGGCACTAGTTCGCATGGGCCATTCCGTTGGGGCAATTGATTTAGATTTGCGGCAAAAAAGTTTTGGACGTTATGTGGAAAATCGCAACAGCTACATGCAAAAAGAAAACTTGGATTTGCCTGGCCCCTCACATCAAGAATTACCTGAGATTGACCCTAAAAAGCTCAAGCCCGGAGAAAATATTTATGATCATCGGCTATCAGCCGCCGTTGCAGCAGTTGAACCCGGCAATGACTTTATCCTAATCGACTGTCCCGGTTCCCATACGCGTTTGAGTCAAGTGGCACACTCCTTGGCTGATACGTTGGTAACTCCTCTGAACGACAGCTTTGTCGACTTCGATCTTCTGGCAAAGGTCGATGGCGACGGCGAGAAGATACTTGGTCCATCCGTCTACTCAGAAATGGTCTGGAATGCCCGCCAACTTCGGGCACAAGCTGGTCTGCGTCCGATAGACTGGATCGTGATGCGCAACCGGATGGGCGCTCAAAACATGGTAAACAAGGAAAAAATGGGCAAGGCGTTGGATCGCCTTGCAAAGCGCATCGGTTTTCGCGTTGCACCCGGATTCAATGAGCGTGTGATATTCCGTGAATTGTTCCCGCGCGGGCTTACACTTCTCGACCTGCGAGACATTGGTGTAAAACAACTGAACATTTCTAATGTTGCAGCACGTCAGGAATTGCGCGACCTAATCAAAACTCTAAAGTTGCCCGGCGTCATTATAAACTTTTAGGCAAAATATTTTGGCACAAGCTTTGAAAAGTCCAATCAAAGCGACTTAAAGACTAAACTCATTTCGGACCTGAAAGCCCTGCCAATCGCCGTAACATCACATGCAACAACGCCACCTCATCTGTCGTAAATTCGGCACGCAGCGCGTCCTCATAACTCTCAGCAACAGACCGTAAATCACGGTAGGCCGCCCTACCAACAGCGGTCAGTTTAAGTTTTTCGACGCGACGGTCTTCCTCGCTGCGCTCTCGGACTAGAATTCGTCTCTCCACAAGTTTTCGGACCGCTCGACTGACTTTTGTTTTATGAATTCGGGCTCTTGTACAGATTTCAGTGGCTGTCATTTCACCATATGTACCAAGATGAAACAGTACACGCCATTCTGTTCTCAACATTCCATAACGATTTTTGTATATTCGCTGGAAAGTGAGACTACATTCCTCCGCCGCTTGATGGAGTAAGTATGGCAAAAAATCTTGTATAGAGAAGTCTTCTTTTTTTAGCATTGGTACGCCCTCCAGCTTGTTGGTTACAAAAATTATAATTACCAACGCAACTAATTTCGAACGAGGATCGCGCAAGATGACGACACATACTGTTCCTACCCGCATGCAAAAGGCACCATCCTTAGCAGGCCCACATGAGGGCTACATGCCAGGTTTTGGCAACGATTACGAAACCGAGGCGCTTCCTGGTGCCTTGCCACAAAGCGCAAACTCCCCACAGAAGTGCAACTATGGCCTGTATGGAGAGCAACTGTCTGGAACCGCTTTTACCGCTCCAGGCCATCAAAACGAGCGCACATGGTGTTATCGCATTCGCCCCTCTGTTAAACACTCACGCCATTATCAAAAGATTGAATTACCCCACTGGCAATCAGCGCCAAATGTAGATTTGGGCGTAACGTCCTTGGGGCAATATCGGTGGGATCCGTTGCCACATGCCAAAGATAACTTGACCTGGATCACGGGCATGCGAACTATGACTACTGCTGGAGATGTAAATACACAGATTGGCATGGCCAGCCATATATATCTCCTGACCTCCTCCATGGTGGATGAATATTTCTTCTCTGCAGATTCCGAACTTCTCGTTGTGCCTCAGGAAGGTATCTTACGATTCTCGACTGAGTTGGGGATTATCGATCTTGAACCCAAGGAAATCGCCATTATTCCCCGTGGGCTTATTTATCGGGTCGAAATTTTGGAAGGGCCTGCACGCGGCTTTGTCTGCGAAAACTATGGGCAAAAGTTTGAACTCCCTAGCCGCGGCCCAATCGGTGCTAATTGCATGGCAAACCCACGTGACTTCAAGGCTCCAGTCGCGGCTTACGAAGATCGCGAAGTCCCCTCGACGGTTACCGTGAAATGGTGTGGTCAATTTCACAAAACCCAAATTGGCCAATCACCATTGGACGTCGTCGCGTGGCATGGTAACTATGCACCAGTCAAATACGATCTGCGCACATATTGCCCTGTTGGCGCGATCCTTTTTGATCACCCCGATCCATCCATTTTCACAGTCTTGACCGCATCCAGTAGTCAGCCGGGCACCGCCAACATCGATTTTGTTCTTTTCCGCGAGCGCTGGGTGGTGGCAGAAGATACGTTCCGCCCACCTTGGTATCATAAAAACATCATGTCTGAACTAATGGGCAACATTTACGGCCAATACGACGCCAAACCGCAGGGTTTCGTTCCGGGAGGCCTGAGTCTTCACAACATGATGCTGCCGCATGGCCCAGACAGGGATGCATTCGAGAATGCCTCGAATGCCAATCTTGGACCAGATAAACTAAACAACACCATGTCATTCATGTTCGAAACCCGCTTTCCACAACATTTAACTAAATTTGCCGCCGCTGAGGCGCCGTTACAGGATAATTACGTTGATTGCTGGTCAGGCATCGAGAAAAAATTTGATGGCACCCCCGGAAAGAAATAGCCAGTACGTCACATCAAGGCTCCCTCGCATGAGTTGAGAAAACTTTGGTCACATTATTAATGAAGCTTGGATAAACTATGCCTCTTTTAAAGTCCTGGGTGGCTTCTGCCAACAGCGCAACCCATCCATTTCCTTTGAATAATCTCCCGTATGGTGTTTTTTCGACGCCCGGATCAGAGAAACGTTGTGGTGTTGCGATCGGAGACATGATTTTGGACATGGCCGCCGCAGAGGGGGCTGGGATGATTTCGGTATCAAAAATTCCGGTGTTTAACGTCCCTTATTGGAACGAGTTCATGCACCTTGGGGCAACAGTTTGGGCAAGTCTACGCACTCAACTTACTCAATTACTTTCTGAAGACAGCATCTGTAGGGACCAGTTGGAACCTTTCATGTTGTCGATGGAGGACGTTACTCTACACATGCCTATCGTTGTTTCGGAGTACACCGATTTTTACTCTGGCAAAAATCACGCCTTCAATGTTGGTAGCATGTTTCGCGGACCCGAGAACGCTCTCCCACCAAACTGGTTATCCATTCCTATCGGCTATAATGGACGCGCTTCTTCGGTTGTTGTTTCTGGCACAGATATCCGGCGCCCGTGGGGGCAAATTAAGAGTTCAAATGATGTCAAACCCCGCTGGGCACCGTCCACACGCTTCGATATTGAACTTGAAATCGGAGCAATTGTTGGCACCGCCTCAAATGGTCCAATCACGGTCCAAGAAGCTAATCAAAATATCTTTGGATATGTACTGCTCAACGATTGGTCTGCGCGTGATATTCAGGCTTGGGAATACCAGCCGCTTGGTCCATTTCAGGCCAAGGCGACCGCAACGTCAATCAGCGCTTGGATTGTAACCAAAAGTGCGCTGAAGCCCTTCCGGGCAGACACTCCCGAACGAGAATTCGAACTGCTCGACCACCTAAAGGATGTCGGACCGATGCTTTACGACATTGACCTCGAGGTCAGCATGTCGCCCGAGGGAAAAGAGCCAACTGTTATCGCCAAGACCAATTATACACAAATGTATTACTCAGCCGCGCAGCAACTAGCGCATCATACCACTGCAGGGTCGCCAATGAATGTTGGCGATTTATTGGGGTCGGGCACGATTTCTGGACCAACCAAACCCGAGTGCGGCTCACTTCTGGAATTGAGCTGGGGTGGAAAGGAGCCCTTCAAGCTGGATACTGGCGAAACCCGGTCATTTATTAATGATGGCGACACACTGACCCTCAAAGGTAAAGCTCGAGGCGCTGGTTACACAATTGGTTTCGGCGATTGTATTGGCAAGGTTTTGCCTGCTCTCACTGATCCCTACGCCCACTAAATCATGCGAGAACGCCCCAAATATCTTCGTCACATGACCTCGAGCTCTAAAGCCCTCATCACGGGTACGTGCAAACACAAAAGAAAGTGCGTTATGTGTAACAATGAAACGCTGCAAAACGCTAAAGTAAGTTTTACTTTGTGATGGCGTACTTCAAACTAAAATTTTTTGAGTGATAGGCTGATATTAACGCAACCCACCCAAAGTAAATATGAGGCAAGAGTCTATAATTAGGCGATGCGAGAAAGGATTAAGGACATGGCAAGAGCTTTCGCTTCACAAAGCGATCTGACAGAAAAAAAAATCACATTCGACGAAATAGGTGAAGGCATCTATGCATTCACAGCGGAGGGCGATCCCAACTCAGGTGTCATCATCGGTGATGAGAGCGTAATGATCGTCGAAGCGCAGGCCACCCCACGCCTTGCTAACAAGGTGATAGAATGTGTGCGCTCTGTAACCGACAAACCTATAACTCATGTGGTGTTAACCCATTATCACGCCGTCCGTGTTCTTGGCGCCAGCGCTTTCAAGGCACAGCAGATCATTATGTCAGAGAAGGCACGTGCAATGATCACCGAGAGAGGCCAAGAAGACTGGGATAGTGAATTCCAACGGTTTCCACGCCTGTTTGAGGGTCATGAATCGATACCAGGGCTTACTTGGCCAACCACCACTTTCAATCAGTCAATGACTGTCTTTCTCGGGAATCGACGGGTAGATATCAAACAGATTGGCCGCGCGCATACTGCCGGAGACGCCGTGATCCACGTTCGGGACCAGAACGTCATGTTCACCGGTGACATTGTCGAAGATCAATCGGCTTGTTACTGCGGCGACGGTCATTTTAATGACTGGGGCCAAACCTTGAACAATATTGTTGCCTACGACGTTGACGCTATCGCCCCCGGTCGTGGTCGCGCTTTAATCGGAAAAAGTAGGGTTGCAAAAGCAATCGAAAGTACACGTGACTTTGTTCAAAGCACTTATCAACCAGCCGCAAAAGTGGCCGCACGTGGTGGATCACTTAAGGAAGCATGGAATGCCGTACGCGCGTCCTGTGATCCAAAATTTGCGGATTACGCGATCTACGAACATTGCCTGCCCTTTAACGTCGCACGCGCCTACGACGAGGCACGTGGTATCGACACCCCCCGAATTTGGACCGCTCAACGCGATCTCGAAATGTGGGCTGAACTGCAGGGATAACACACCATATTAGATGTAAAAATTGACGCATTCCCAAGACTGCATTTTGATCGAGATCGTGTGACGACTGCAAGGAACGTGAAACAATATGTGCAACTATTGGCCAGTTCACGCCAGAGCTCATTCAAGCAACCACCAACTGGGAGGAAACCATGAATAAAATTTTCGATATCCCCCTGTACGCCTATCAGCGCAGTCCTGATCAGGACGCAGCCATGCCGGTTCAACGCAAGGTTGTGGTTATTGGCGCCGGCCCCGTTGGCCTCAGCGCCGCAATCGACCTCGCTCAGCAAGGGGTAGAAGTTGTGGTCCTAGACGACAACAACAAGGTCAGCTTCGGATCTCGCGCTGTTTGTTACGCAAAGCGACCGCTCGAAATTCTGGACCGACTTGGCTGCGGCCAACCTATGGTAGACAAAGGCGTCGAGTGGAACGTCGGAAAGGTCTTTTTCGACGATCGCCAAGTTTATGACTTCAACTTGTTATCCGAAGACGGGCACCAGCGTCCCGCCTTTATCAACCTACAACAATATTTTTTTGAAGAAAATTTGGTGAAACGTGTTCGAGAGCTTCAGTCTCAAGGCGCACCCATTGAGATAAGGGGTTGCAACAAAGTCGACGCGATAGGTACGCATGCCGAATACGTTATGCTAGAAGTGGACACACCCGAAGGGCCTTACACGCTCAAAGCCGATTGGTTGGTTGCCTGTGACGGTGCAAACTCGCCAGCAAGGCGCATGCTGGGTCTGGATTTTGTAGGAAAGATTTTCGAGGACAACTTCCTAATTGCCGACGTTATCATGGACGCAAAATTTCCGTCGGAGCGCTGGTTTTGGTTTGACCCACCATTCAATCGAGGCCAATCCGCACTATTACACAAGCAACCCGATAACGTTTGGCGTATTGATCTACAACTAGGATGGGAAATCGACAAAGAACGAGAAAAGCGCCCAGAAAACGTCATTCCCCGACTGAAGAAAATGCTTGGTGACGACGTGGAATTTGAACTCGAATGGGTTTCAATTTATACCTTCCAGTGCCGTCGCATGGAGAAATTTCGGTACGGACGCGTTCTGTTTGCTGGCGACGCCGCTCATCAGGTTTCGCCTTTCGGAGCTCGCGGTGCTAACTCCGGACTTCAAGACACCGATAACCTGTGTTGGAAACTCAAGCTTATCGTGGATGGTAAAGCGCCGGACAGCCTTCTAGACAGCTTCAACGAAGAACGCGTTTATGGAGCTAAGGAAAATATCCTAAATTCAACGCGTTCCACTGATTTTATCACGCCAAAATCAGAGGTGAGCCGGATGTTTCGGAACGCTGTTTTGGACCTAAGCGAGCACTACGAATTTGCCCGCCCACTGGTTAATTCCGGACGACTGTCCGTGCCATGCACGTATGATGATTCTTCGTTGAATTCCGCGGATGCGCTCGACGCACCGGCTCGAACACGACCCGGATCACCCTGCCCCGACGCTCCTCTTGGCGACGACTTTCTTTTGACAAAACTCGGTGGCGAATTCACACTTTTAACAATTGATGCAGACGGGCCAGACTCGTTTGAGGAGGGTGGCATCAAAGTCAAACGGCTTTCATTATCCGTGCGAGATGACAACACATTAGAACTCAAACGCAGATATCTTGGAAATTGTGAAAGTGGCGTTTATCTGATCCGCCCGGACCAACATGTAGCAGCACGCCGCCCGAGCTTTGACGAAAACCATTTTCGCGCTGCACTACGCCGCGCAACAGGCAAGGAGTAAAGCCCGTGTTTGAACATCTAAATTTAACCCCAAATATCAAAGAGGCAGATGACTTTTACGCCGAACTGATCGCAGCGCACGATGGTCTGGATAGGGCAGATAGCAATGCACTGAATGCGCGTCTAATACTTATCTTAGCCAACCATATCGGCGACCGAACTGTTTTGACACAGGCACTGAACGCAGCCACCCTGAGACAGGAGTAAATCTCGTGAAAATTGAAAAAATCCATCACGTCGCCTATCGCTGTAAGGATGCAAAGGAAACCGTCGAGTGGTACGGTAAGATGCTGAATATGGACTTTGTTCTAGCGATTGCAGAAGATCACGTACCATCGACCCATGAGCCCGATCCTTACATGCATCTGTTTCTGGATGCTGGAAACGGCAACATCTTAGCTTTCTTCGAATTGCCGACCAAACCTAAGATGGGCCGTGATCCCAACACGCCAGCCTGGGTTCAGCACATCGCATTCAAGGTCAAGGACCGCAACGAATTGAACAAATTTAAAGAACACCTTGAAGCCAATGGTGTTGAAGTTCTCGGGGTCACCGATCATTCAATGTTCCACTCGATCTATTTCTTTGATCCGAACGGTCACAGAGTTGAGCTTGCGTGTCCTGATCCTGAAGAAAAGGCGCTTCTTAAACGTATGGATTCTGTCAAATGGAAGATGCTTGAAGAGTGGTCCATTACCAAAAAAGCACCACAGCACGCTGCATGGTTACACGCCAAAGAGTTGCGAAAAGATATATCATAGAGCCCACATCAAAAGTGATATCAAATGTGTTCGTCGCCGTGAGGGCGCTAGATGTGCTGCTGCTCAAGGGCAACTGGGCAGATCAATTACGACCCCTATCCTGAACGTCAGAATGCCACGTATTTTTACAAGCATGTTTTGATTTTCGACTCGATCTTGGGTCAAAATGTGTATTTGGCAAGTCAGTAAGTTTTGTCACATGAGGACTCAGGTTACACAACAAATTCCGTATTCCGTTTCTTGAAGGAACTGGATTAATACCACCATTTATCAGGCACGTTTTAGTCGATTAGCATGTAACTTTGATCCCTCACTGTGCACCGTTAATCTGCTCAGTTCCGGGCCCAAGATATCAAAGCCGTTCCCCCCAAACCTTTGTCCGATACGGAGCAGGCTTAGAGTCAAAAGCGCGGCAAGATCAATATTCATAACTGCGTCCAGTGGGCGCATCTCTATGGTACGCGCAAAATTGTTTTTGCTTTTCTTAGTTTACGTGCGCTGGCAACCTCGGAGTGGATAACACTTAGGACATCCCCGATTGCGCCTCAAAATGCGGTGAGCAATAATTTCCACATTGGTGTAAAACTTGTTACTTACGTCGACTTGAAATATTGCAAAACACGGCCGAAACCGTAAGTTGAACGCCTTGAGCGTCAATCATGATCAAATTTATGCGTTAATTACAGACGGGAGGACATGATGGACTGGCCTGAGTTTTCGCGTTGGGGCGCGCGGATTTCCGAATGGGCACGGGTGTATCACGAGACGATCCGGAGCCGCCCAGTCCGCTCACAGGTCGCATCTGGTGACATTCTTAAAGCTCTCCCAGAGTCGCCTCCCAAATTGGGCACGGACATGGAGGCTATCTTTACCGACTTTGAGGAAATCGTGATGCCTGGCATCACACATTGGCAACACCCACGGTTCTTTGCATATTTTCCAGCGAATGCGACACCTCCGTCGATGCTAGCAGAATTTCTGACCTCCATCATCGCCCCGCAGTGCATGCTATGGCAAACTTCCCCAGCGGCAACTGAAATGGAAACCCGTATGATCGACTGGCTACGCCAATCAGTGGGCTTAGCGGATGATTTCTCTGGAGTAATACAAGACACCGCGTCTACTGCCACCTTGGCAGCAGTTCTGACAATGCGCGAACGGGCGTTGAACTGGCAGGGAAATGAGGAGGGCCTATCAGGAAAAAGGCCGTTGCGGATTTATTGTTCATGCGAAGTACACACTTCAGTGGACCGCGCAATTTGGATTGCTGGTATTGGACAGGAAAACCTCATCCGGGTTCCCACGCATGGTTCAACTCGGGCCATGGATCCGAATGCCTTAGATGCAAACATCGCCGAGGACATCGCCGCTGGTCTAACACCGGCAGGTATTGTGGCTTGTATTGGCGGCACGGGTACTGGCGCCTGCGATAACATTACGGAAGTTTGTGATATTGCAGAAAAATATGGGCTTTACGTACACGTCGATGCGGCATGGGCGGGCGCAGCAATGATTTGTTCGGAATTTCGCGGTTTGTGGAATGACGTAGACAGGGCAAACTCCGTAGTCTTCAACCCGCATAAATGGCTCGGTGTCCAATTTGACTGTTCGGCACATTTTGTAAAAGAACCTGACGATCTTGTACGAACACTTGCCATAAACCCAGAGTACCTGAGGACCTCTGACCGAGACGGCGTCATTAATTACTCAGAATGGAGTATATCTCTTGGCCGACGCTTTCGGGCTCTCAAAATCTGGTTTGTTCTACGCGTATACGGTTTGGACTACTTAAAAACGACGATCCGCAATCATGTGGAGTGGTCCCAGCAACTCTGCGAAATGATCCGTGCTGAACCAAATTTCGAGATTATAACTGAACCCGTCCTATCTCTTTTTACTTTTCGATTTGTCCTGCAGAATTCTAGCGATCTTGACAGCCTCAACCAATCTTTTGTTGACCGCATCAATGATCAAGGAGAAATTTACATCACCCAGACCCGCGTGAATGGTGACCTCGTAATTCGCTTTCAGGCTGCTCAATTTGAAGCCACTCGGGATGATGTGTTGTACGCCCTGAACGTTCTGCGGGAGATGTCGCGCTCCATGATCACGTCAGAACCAAATTGATTGGAAAGGGCGCTTCAGGCGGCGAGCGCTTCCGCCGCTTTGGCATAACCTCCAGAGGCTCCATCTACAAAATGCATGTGGTCTGAATCCAACTTGGACGGTACGAGGCAGGTCATCATCGCCTCATCTTGAACGTACAGTCCGTACCGAATGATTTCTCGCTCTGCCGCCTCGCGCAACACAGCTTCAATGCGCGTGTGGGTGGCGTCATCACAATCCAAGGTCATCTTTAGGCCGTCGTCAAATTTTCGGAAATCCGCGTGATGTGCCAAACCAACACGATATTCGGATGGTTTGAAATTCCCAACCCGCAAATTGGTTTTGAACAATCCCCAAATCATAAAGTTTTCGGCTAGCAAACCCAGCGTCTTAATCCAAATAGGTCGCGTGCGGTGCTGCGCCTGCGCCTCAACTGACAGGCCTTTTGGCGGGAATTGCACGCCTGGCCCCTGATGCGGCACCGGATGACCGTCACGATCTACCTCACCCGCCAAACCTAGGATTACACGCGTAACGTCCGCAAATGCAGCCTCAGAAACCCCTGCCTCGGGCTTCATAACGATCGACAGGATTGAGCCGTGTCTTGCTTTCATGTGCGACCACCGGCAAGAGAGACCCGTCAGGTCTGGTTCGTCGTGCACCTCTGACCGCTCTGGTAAAATAATGTCTCCAGATTTCAGCAAACGCTCCGCTAATGCTAACCCACCACCCGAGAACATAGCAAAGTCCACCGTTGTTGACGGCGCATACCTTGCTACCCGAACATCTCGTCCAGCATCTTTGATACGACGCACCTCAATCATTCCCACTCGCAATTCAATGTCAAATTCGCGCTTTGCCCAACTGCGCACTGATTGTAATGCCATTTCTGCAGCCGAGCGCTGACCAGGCCAAACTGCAAACCCTGCGCCGTCTCCGCCAAAAACATATGGCAGGCGCTTCAGACCTGCGGCGTTCAACTGCGCCGAAATTACGGCGGAACCAACCATATTCACAACTTTGTATCTGCCGCGCTCAATTTCCTGCGTTGAACCAACGATATCCGCTACGCCTACAATCCAGTCGTCCGGCAATGGCACGTAGAGTTCTGGGTTTACCAAGCTGTCAAAATCTTGTGTCGTAGGTATGGTGTCGTAATAATCGTGTGTGGTCTGTTCAAAAATCATTTTTTTTAATTCCGAGAAAATATGTTAACTCTACGAAGGTGGGTTGCGTTTGGATCACTGCAATGCACGTGATCGTGATATGGCCTCTTGCCAATCCGTTCGCCTTGGGATGAAGGTGCGGTACGCTAACTAGTGAGATCGAACAAAATGCGCGCTGACCTCATCCTATTGTGCTTTGCTTACGTGCTGAGCCAGTTTTTCCGCGCCTTCCTTGCAGTCCTGACCCAAATTCTGAAAAATGATATCGGGACGACACCGGAAGATTTGGCATTTGCTTCCGGAATTTGGTTTTTGGTTTTTGCGGCCATGCAAATCCCAGTGGGTGCCGCGCTCGATCGATTTGGCCCACGCCGAACGTCCAGTATTCTCCTTTTAATCGGCGGCGCTGGTGGCGCAGCAGTGTTCGCATTTGCCACCGGCCCCCTGCACATCTTTATCGCCATGGGTCTAATTGGCATTGGTTGTTCACCAGTATTAATGGCGAGCTACTTTATCTTTGCCCGCAGTTATCCTCCAGCCCGATTTGCGACCTTAGCGGCTTTGATGCTTGGCGTTGGCTCTGTCGGAAATATCGTCGCTGCCTATCCAATGGCATGGGCCGCCGAGACAGTTGGTTGGAGGGCGTCTCTCTTGGCTTTAACTGCATTAAGTGGAGCCACGGCACTTGGGTTATGGTTCGTTGTGCAGGATCCTCCTGCCCTACCTACTGCAGAAAAAGGGTCAGTTCTGGATCTACTCAAGATTCCAGCTTTATGGTTCATATTCCCGATAATGCTCGTTACGTACATGCCGGCAGCGGGCATTCGCGGCCTGTGGATTGGGCCGTATTTTTCCGATACGTTTGGTCTAAGCACTTCCGGGATTGGAGCTGCCACACTGGTGATGGGAGTTGCTATGATCCTAGGAACTTTGGTCTATGGACCCGCTGACAGAGTTCTGGGAAGCCGAAAGTGGGTGGTTCTTCCGGGCAACATCGCCGGTGCTTTAGCTTTGTTCGCTCTCACATTTTGGATTAATGACAGCCGTCTCCTTTCGATCAGTCTTATGGCAGCGATTGGCTTTTTTGGTGGTAGCTTTCCTGTCATTATAGCCCACGCGCGCAGTTTCTTTCCTGCACATCTCACCGGCAGAGGTGTCACACTGCTAAATCTATTCGGTATTGGTGGCGTTGGTATCATGCAATTTGGATCCGGCCGACTGCATGGGATAATTGCACCGCAAAACCCAATCTTGGCATATCAAATTCTGTTCGGATTGCTCGGTGGGGTGTTGCTAATTGGTGCACTAGTCTACCTCTTTTCGGAAGATCGAACAGACTGACGGTTGGCCAGCAAGATACTCCTCACTTTCTCAGGTACATCGATTGATGAAAATTCGAGCTGCCCCCCCTTTTGTCCCGTACGAAACAAAGCTAATAGGGCACATCTTCAATTAAGGAGACCTAAAATGGGTTATCGCGTCGTCATCGCAGGCGCCACAGGCAATGTGGGCCGCGAAATGCTGAATATCCTCGCAGAACGTGAGTTCCCAGTGGATGAACTCGCAGCGCTTGCTAGCCGCCGTTCACAAGGTACAGAGGTCACATTTGGAGAGACCACGCTCAAGGTCCAAGACATTGAACAATTCGATTTTTCAAACTGGGATATTGCTTTGTTTGCAATTGGCTCAGATGCAACTAGAAAATATGCGCCGATTGCCGCTGCATCTGGATGCGTTGTCATCGATAACTCGTCATTGTACCGATATGATCCAAACGTACCTTTGATCGTGCCCGAATGTAATGCAGATGCGATTCACGGCTACTCGAGGAAGAACATAATCGCGAACCCAAATTGTTCGACTGCGCAAATGGTTGTTGCCCTCAAACCCCTACACGACCGCGCCACAATTAAACGCGTCGTCGTGTCGACGTATCAATCGGTATCGGGTTCTGGTAAAGAGGCCATCGACGAGTTGTGGGACCAAACAAAAGCGGTCTATAATCCAACCGCAAACTACGAGCGTAAGGTTTACACAAAAGATATCGCGTTCAACGTTATTCCTCACATCGACGCGTTCATGGATGATGGGTCGACAAAAGAGGAGTGGAAAATGGTTGCTGAAACCAAGAAAATCATCGACCCGTCTATTAAAGTTACTGCCACTTGCGTGCGAGTTCCCGTGTTCGTTGGGCATTCCGAAGCCATAAATATTGAATTTGAAGACTTCTTGGATGAGGAAGAGGCCCGCGATATTCTTCGTGAGAGCCCAGGTATCATGGTGATCGACAAGCGCGAGGACGGTGGTTACGTAACGCCCAAAGAGTGCGTCGGAGACTTTGCGACATTTATTAGCCGAATCCGCCAAGACTCTACAATTGAGAATGGTCTGAACATTTGGTGCGTCAGTGACAATTTACGCAAGGGCGCTGCGCTTAATGCAGTACAAATTGCGGAAACGCTTGGCCGGAAAGTACTCAAAAAAGGGTAACACGGTTCCAAAAAACTCGTGGAAAAGAAGCTGCTGTTGTCGCGTTAAAAAAAAGACCGCCGGCAGGTGGGCCAAGACGCACGACAGGTAAGGCTCAAAAATTTCTTCGTTCGGGAACGTTAACTTAAATAACTGTTGCCAACAATTGACACAAACCTACAAAAAGTACGATCTGTCTTTTTTCTTTACTTTCTCACGTCAGAAAACCCACTTGTCGAACCACTCATTAAAGATAAGCTTCAAAACTGAAATCAGTCACACTTGTAAGAAGGCTTCCACTGCCGGATCGTACACCTCTAAACCGCCTTCAGCGATATTGTGCCACAAGCCGTGGAGGCTTAAGTCGCCACTGGCCACCCGATCCTCTACAAATGGAAACGTCATGAGATTCTCGAGTGAAATAAGCACAGCACGCTTCTCCAATGCACGCGCCTGTTCCGGCCCTTCAGCCATATCTGCGACATGATCGTATCCAGGGCGTAAAACATCCATCCAACGTCCAACGAAACTTTCCTTGCTTTCAAGAGCCGGCGCGTTGCCCTTGCACATGTCGAGGCACCCCTGAACACCTCCACACTGCGAATGTCCAAGCACTACCAAATGTGCCACTTTTAGGGCAGTCACCGCATATTCTATTGCAGCAGAGGTCCCGTGTCTGTTTCCATCCGGTTGGTAGGGTGGCACAAGATTGGCAATATTCCTGTGAATGAAGAATTCGCCCTGATCTGCACCAAATATCGAAGTGACGTGCACGCGGCTATCACAGCAGGAGATAATCATGGCTCGGGGGTGCTGCCCTTCAGATTCCAGATGCCGATACCAGCTTTTATTCTGCGCGTAAGACGTGGCCTTCCAACCATGGTAGCGCTGCACCAGGTAGCTCGGTAAGGGTTTGGCTTTTTCCATGTCGTCACCTCTTTTTTCCAAAACCTCCTATGGACATAGCTTCATGTTACGAATTTTTCGAGTGGTAACATCACCACATCTCATATTTTTCGCGAATATATCTGAGCTATGTCATCGGTAGCGCAAATATCGCAAAGTGTTTGAATGCGGAGTTAACAAAAATGAAACTTTGTATCTCTCGCACGGCACTCTAGCCAAGCATCTCTGTTACAATATTGTGTACGCGAAAATCTGGGATATAACAGTCAAAATCACCCTTAGTGAGTGGCAAAACTGGCGTGTTATCAAGCTTACGAGCAACGCGATAAAAGGGAGTGGTTTTGAACACGAGGAGTAGGTACGTTGGATTAGCGCCTGCTCTTGTTGCGCAAAGCGATTTTTTTAGATTGACCGACAATCTTAGAAAATCCATCCATTTTGGAACAAACGAAAATTTTTTTCCTGGTAGGAATTTGGCACCTCCTGAGATTTGGATAATTGATATTTCTGTGCCTGGCATGCGGCAGCTAAAAAGATAGCAGATTTTAACAGGGTTGCAGGTTGCGTTGCACCCGCTAATTTGTAGATCAGAAACTGTTTATTCTATGAGGCCCCAATGTCCATGACATTTGCATCTTCTGATGCCGACGCTCTACCTCTCCATGTTGTGCACCAAGGCGAATTTGGTTCGTGGCTCTCAGCACAGCCTCAGGTTGTAAAAAACTGGATTGAAGCACAGGATTTCACACCCGCTGTTGGGAAAGCCATACTGGTTCCAGATAAAACTGGTAACCCCGCATTCGCACTGATCGGTTACGGCAACGCCCTAACCCGCTCAAGGACAAGGTTTCCTCTCGCTGCCGCAGCGGCCAACTTGCCTCAGGGCACCTACACGTTGGCCACGACACTGCCCGACGGCGATCTTGAAACCGAAACTCTTGGGTGGCTACTTTCTGCGTACTTATTTGATAGATATAAATATAAGCCCCATAAATCTGCGCGCCTTGTGTGTCCGCCCGGCGTCGACTCAGCCCGGGTTGAAGCAATTGCAGCAGCCGAAGCCCTGACTCGCAACCTGATCAATACGCCAGCATCAGATATGGGCCCTGCTGATCTCGAAGTTGCCGCACAAAAACTCGCATCCCGCTATGAAGGTGCAGTGAATGTAATTACGGGAGACGCGCTGCTGAAACAAAACTTTCCATTGGTCCACGCAGTCGGCCGCGCCGCAGACCGCCCACGCGCACCACGGCTCATTGACTTGAGATGGGGTACGCAAGGGCCAAAGCTTACAGTGGTTGGCAAAGGTGTTTGCTTTGACACTGGGGGGCTAAATCTTAAGCCTGGCGCCTCGATGGCGCTTATGAAAAAAGACATGGGCGGGGCCGCAACTGCCATGGGACTGGCTCACATGATCATGGCGTTACAACTACCGATACAATTGCGCCTTCTGATTCCCGCTGTTGAAAACTCTGTGTCAGCAAACAGCTTCCGTCCCGGCGATATCTTAACCTCACGTGAGGGAATGACTATCGAGGTTAACAATACAGACGCAGAAGGGCGGCTAGTTCTGGCTGACGCACTGACGCTGGCCTCTGAGGACTCTCCCGACCTTTTGGTATCCATAGCCACGCTGACTGGTGCTGCCCGCGTAGCTGTAGGGCCTGATCTTGCCCCATATTTCTGTGATGATACTGAGGTTTGCCATGCGCTCGAACACGCCGCAGAATTAGTCTCTGACCCAGTTTGGCGTTTACCTTTTTGGTCAGCCTACGAAAAAATGATCGAGCCGGAGATTGCGGATTTAGACAATGCACCGTCGGGCGGTTTTGGGGGCTCAATCACGGCCGCCTTGTTCCTACGCCGTTTCGCCCAGAACCAAAGATATGTTCATTTCGATATCTATGGCTGGAACCCCTCCAATGCGCCAGCTCGGCCAAAAGGTGGCGTTGGTATGGGAGCGCGCGCGCTATTTCAGGCCCTTCCAAATTTACTGGCGATTTGATGAATTGGACGATGGATAGGCGATTACTCGCCTCAAATGGTCGTGTAGCGAACGAAAAACTGCGTGGCAAGGTTACTGCGGGAAGGTTTGTTGCCTCCACCCGTTACATGGTTGTGGCATCAATCTCCCCGATTCTACCTGCTCCCGATCCTACGGGGCTCCGAGATCGTGAACTTGCATTTGGAGAAACTTTTGATTGCCTTTCAATTGCAGACGGATTTGCCTTCGGAAGTGCAGCACGTGACGGGTATGTAGGATATGTTCAGGCGGACCAAATTTCAAAAAACTTCCTGAAGCCAACCCATCGCGTGGTTGCACAGAGCTATCGGCGGCACACACCCGCTCTCAAGGCAAGCTCACCGCCATACCATATGCCGATCGGAGCCAGAGTCGCTGTTCGCGAGGTCTACCACGACCACTGTGATTGGGCTGAAATAGATCTCCCAACCGCGGATTCCACCGTGAACAATGGGTGCGCTTATATGCCAATGCAGCATCTTCAGGCCTTGGTACCAGCAGCGTACGACGCTGTTTCTGAGGCAGAGCGTTACCTTGGAGTGCCCTATCTCTGGGCTGGAAATTCAGGTTTTGGCATTGACTGTTCCGGACTTGTTCAAGCTGCACTTTTGGCATGTGGCAAGTCTTGCCCCGGCGACAGCGACCAACAAGAAACAGATTTCCCCAATGCTTCGGGCCCCTACCAGCCTGGTGACCTTTTGTTCTGGGAAGGGCATGTCGCGCTTGTATCAAACCCAAGCACCCTAATCCACGCAAGTGCGCACCATATGTCCGTGATCCACGAACCCATCATAGCCGCAATCGACCGAATTCAGTCACAGGGTGGCGGCCCTTTAACTGCGCACAAACGCCCCTAGGAGAAACACACATGAGTGATAATTTCTTTCAACCTGTTTCAGGTATGGATCTTCCAAGGTTTGCCGGAATACCAAGTTTCATGCGTTTGCCAATCATGGGACCTGAAGACCCCCGTTTCACTGAAGTTCAGATTGGGCTGGTTGGCGTGCCATGGGATAGCGGCACCACCAACCGACCGGGACCGCGCCACGGACCACGCCAGTTGCGCGACGCTTCCACGATGATCCGGGCCCAAAACGGGGCAACAGGTGTGCGTCCGTTTGAATTGGCTAACTGCGCCGACCTAGGCGATATTGGCCCAAACCCCGCAGATATACCCGACAGCATGGAGCGCATTACTAGCTTTTTTGAAAAATTAGTAAAAAGAGATATCCTTCCTTTGACTGCCGGTGGTGATCATCTAACATCATTACCTATCCTGCGAGCACTTGCCGCGAAGTCATCTGTGGGCATGGTTCATTTTGATAGTCACACTGACCTATATCATAGCTACTTTGGTGGCTCTTTATACACGCATGGCACACCCTTTCGCCGCGCAGTTGAAGAAGAATTGCTAGATCCCAAAAGGGTGGTACAGGTTGGCATTCGTGGCAGCACCTATGATAACGAAGATAGTGATTTTGCCCGTAGCGTTGGAATTCGCATTATAAGGATTGAGGAATTTTTCGATCGAGGGATTAAAGATGTCATGACCGAAGTGCGCGAAATTGTTGGGAGTGGGGCAACATATTTATCCTATGACATTGATTTTGTAGATCCAACCTTTGCTCCAGGAACTGGCACCCCAGAAGTAGGCGGGCCAAACGCATTTCAAGCATTGCAGGTTGTGCGTGAATTAGACGGTCTGAACATCATCGGGGCCGACCTTGTCGAAGTATCACCACCGTTTGACAGTTCAAGCGGAACCGCCTTCCTTGGAGTTTCAATCATGTTTGAAATGCTCTGCATTATGGCAAGGAGACTGGTCACTTGATCCAGAGGCACAACGTCCCAAGCGCACAGAATGACTCACTTCGCAAAGATCAGGGTCAACCTTTTTACAAGTTAAGGCATCCCCCACCCTAAATTTCTGACAATTTGAAAAATGTTAGGTTTATTCGACGCTGCGGATCAACTTGCGCTCGAGCACTCTGAGAACAGTTTTCAAGTCTTGCCCCCGTTTGAGAATTTGGCCGTCGATTCCGATTACCGCGTACATGCCTTGGCGGTTACGCAGACGCGGTCTTTTTTCGATTCGATAGAGCGGATTCTCAGCGGTGCGCCGAAATACGGAAAAGACTGCAACATCGTTGAGATGCGAGATTCCGTAATCCCGCCATTCTCCAGCCGCAACCATGCGCCCGTAAAGCGACAGGATCACATTGAGCTCTCTGCGGTGAAACGCAACCTGCGGTGGTGGCGAAACCTGCTTCATAGGGATTGGGGGTTGGGCATTCATATCATCAGACTTGCCGTGTTTTTTGGATAAATCAACCCCGCCTCGGTTTTGCCGTAAATTCATCTGAAAATCGCCTTTGACAGATCCTAGTTTTGCCTCAACGATAGATCACCATAGGTACATAGCGAAACATTAACGCTACCTTCGGCGGCGCAGCATTATTGCCCCCACCCAGTTTGTGCCGTCGAAGGCTTATCTTACCGATAGAATCAAGCAAACGTTCCATGACAAAACCAGCCGGATGACATGGTGCCACCATGTGCGTAATAGAGCCACAGACGCTCTCCACTTTCGCAAGTTACCCGCCAGTAATCGCGCACCCCGCTGCGCCAGTTAGGCTCATCAATCCACCATTCCGGGGCAATACGCTCCGGTCCTTGAGCGATCACCCAATGCATATCACGGCCTCGCCAAAGAAACGGTCCAGTTAGGCGTGGCTTATCTGGCGCCTTTAGCGGCTCTGGACGCAATAAGAGAATTGGACGTGGTCCGGGCACTTCTGGCCAATCACTCTGAAACGCGTCCGACCAAGCCGCATGCAGCATCTGCGCACACTTTTCCGGGATATGACTCGAGGCCGGATGACGCCGGGTGATCTGTTCTAGGCCGATGCGTGCACCAATTCGACCGATCAAATCATCTAGCACAGGCCCGGCCGCCAACCGCACAGCCACAGCTTGGCCGGCTTCCAGATGTCCTGTGGCACAGCGATGATGTAACGGCTCAGTTTGAATAGCCTCGATCCGCAGCATGTCGATTCCAAACCCTGCATCAATATCACCCAACTTCATCCGCAATAGTGGACGGATACGCTCCGCGTCATCTGCCGCCCTTGCAAGGCCGACATCCACCGATTGCATGGTTTGGTCAGTGCGAAAAACCTGTAGCCTCACTGCGCGTGCACCAAGTCCGCCCGCGCGCAAACGCTCACACAAAGGCGGCAACAAACGATTAATCCCTGCAAGTAGATCCGCTTCCAACCCGATCGGCTCAGGCAAGGTCATACGCACAGCAAAAATCGCTGCAGGTGCCGCTGGACTGATTGGTTCAGGCACACTGCCCAGCGCCTGATCCAGGCGCAGGACCACCCCTTTGCCAAAGCGCCGCACCAGACCTGCACGCGGTTGTCCAGCCAGATCACCAATACGCCGTAATCCTAACCGGGCCAAGTCCGCTTGTATTTCAGTGGTTAGTCGCAACCCAGCCACTGGCAAATCTGCCAATATACTACGTGTTTGACCTGGTGGCGCAATTCGACCTACCCTAGGTAGTGTATCTAGTCTTTGAGGAGGCGTTCCTCCGCGCGTCCAGTGTCGTCGCTTCACCGCGCGCGCGCGCGTCGCACGAGCTTCCTGCTGAATGTCGTCACTACTACGATATACTGCGGTCGATTTCTCTGCGAAGCGGGCCAGTGCCCAAGCCGCCCCCAACGTATCGGCGATTCCCGCCCGCACGGTAAGTCCCAGATCAACACAATCGCGCGCTATCTGCTCCAATACCTCGCGTTCTCCACCAAATAAATGCACACATCCGGTCAGGTCAATCACCAACCCGTTAGGCGCATCTTCAGCCAGCCAAGGTGAAAACTTTCCAGCCCAGCGTCGAATTGCGGCGAGAAAGGCAGCCTCGGCCTGAACATTTTGCAATCGTATAATTACCTCTGGACACACGGCCTGCGCATCCCGCACAGGTTGTCCCAACGTTAGCCCCAGGGCTTCGGCCTGTTTATTTAAGGATGAAATCACCTGCATTTGGCCAGTATCACGCAAGACGACGAGTGGCGCATCAAATGTACCCCGTTCCAAGCGAACTAATCGTTCGGCCCCCAATCGTGGAAACCATAAGGACAGTATTCGGCGGTTTGGCATAATCCCCCACGAAACAAAGGTAAGCGGACAAATTAATACGTGTTCACTTTATGTTCTTATTCTTCGTAGTCTGATTCTTATTGACAAGTCGAGATAATCTTCCCTTGAATTTTCGAAACCGCTCTTGGCGCCCTCCGGCAAAAGTAGTGATTTTCAAGTCTAAAAAGATGCTGAAATAATTCTCAAGAATTTGTATAAAAGTTTAAAATCAATCGCTTAAACGGCATTCACTAAAAAAAATGCAGCTGTCTTCATCCAGCTAGAAAAATCTTCCGTATCTTTTTCATTACAACTTGAAAGGAACGATCATGTTAAGACGCACATTTTTCTCACTCATGGGTGGGGCTGCCATCACACTCGCTGCAAGCACAAGTTCATTTGCGGGTGGCACAAAGGCAAAAATGGATATCGTGGATACCGCAGTGAACGCAGGTTCGTTTACCACCTTAGTGGCTGCAGTCCAAGCCGCAGGTCTTGTAGATGTTCTGAAAGGTGATGGACCATTCACCGTATTTGCACCAACCGACGCTGCGTTTGCAGCGCTGCCAGCAGGAACTGTTGAGAATCTCTTGAAGCCAGAGAACAAAGATCAACTTGTCGCCATCTTGACATACCACGTGATCCCATCACAGGTTATGTCTGGAGACATAGCTGGTAAAAAAGCGGATGTGGCCACAGTGCAGGGGTCCGATCTCGCAGTCGATGCTACCAGTGGCGTAATGATCAACGATGCTTCAGTCACCACCGCGGATGTAATCGCTAAGAATGGAGTCATTCACGTAATCGACTCAGTATTAATTCCCAGTTCTTAAATTCAAATAGCAAAGAATGGTGGCTGCGCATATGCTCGCGCAGCCACCGAATTTCTACGACCACGGCATTTACCTTTGAAGCTTACATATCATTCAATCAAGAATAGCACCGTGACAAAAACTTTTAGGCTTATTGCTGTTGCGACCTCACTCTCTGCCACCCTCGCAGTTGCTCACGACGGGGTTAAAGATGTCGACGTTTTGGCTCGTATGAAAGCTATGGAGGCTATTGGAATTGCCGCTAAAGAGTTAGGGGACATGGCGCGGGGTTTCATCCCCTTTGATCCCAACCGAGCGCACATCGTGCGCGACAACATCAGCTTACACGCCATAAACATGCCCATTCTTTTTGCAAAATTTACGACTGACCCAAAATCAGAAGCTGCGTCAACAATCTGGGACAACTGGGACGATTTCGTCATTCGGTCAGCTGAATTGCAAAAGTCAGCGTCCGCGTTAAATTTCTCAGACGCAGGCGCGCTGTCGCTCAGCATGCGTGGCCTTGGCGCGGCTTGCAGTGGGTGTCATAAACTATATCGCATCAAAAATTAATCAGCCACACCACACTTTGGAGATTATTTCATTATCACCGTGCTCGATGTTTAATCTGTGTGGCAGGTAGTCCGTCGTGGTAATGGAACCAGGTGGTACCACACGCGTTTCTTCCGGTATTTCAATAGTCTGTAAGACAACCAGTGATTGGCCCACCAGCGGGGAAAACACATCTTCATCACAGCGAGCAGCGCCAGTGAGTGGTACATCAGGCACTATCGCCTCATCAAAAACCTTGGGATCAGCACTAGGCTCAGCGCAAGCACACAAAAATCCCGCGGAAAGGGCTGCATGAATCACAGTGCGCATAGCAAGTCCTCAAAAAAATATTATTCAAACTGCGTCACTGTGACGGGGATAACAGCTTCATGCAATAATGCTGCGCTCTTTTATTGAAAAATACAGACTAAAAAGGCTACCGCCTAACCGTTTAAAACTTTGAATGCTGCGGACTTTTGCTTCAGTGACGCATACTTCGGCCAATACATTGTATTTCGTGTTAGTGGATCTCAAAAGCCACATAGCCGGCGGTGTTTAAATGAGTAAGCCGCGGATGTTTGCAAAGTGAAAGAATTCATCTTGTTAAATGATTACTCAGAAAGCCCATTTCCATCTATCCTCAACCATGAAAGACAACGCGAGCTGGGCTATTGACGCGAGAAAAAATCTACAAAAATTAAATTATTTGAAGCTGGGAGATTACGTTAAACCACTAATTGAAACGGGTACTTTGGATATGGTTCGTGCGTTTGCGACGATTTTAATACCTACTCCTCCATTTTCAGTAAATGTAACCATGGCACCCCGCCTTAAATAAGTTATTTGCCCCACCAATACGTCAGTGACCCTAATCTCATTGGATTTCTGAACCACTACCGCAGAATAAGCTTTTTCTTCTCACAATGCCCTCACAATAAAGCAAATTTTGTATGTGACAGGTAAATTGCCAGAATCCCCAATATTTAAAATGTACAACTAACATAAACTACTGTGAAGTTTGCGCCTAATCACGCCATTCCTCCGTGCACCAAACCCTCCGCAATTCGCAAATATGCTTTGGCCATCTCACTGTCACCCGCAGCAACGGGAGTACCCTCGTCACCTGCTAGCCGTGTATCGAGATCAACCGGCAAGACGCCGAGCAAAGGAATACCCAATTTCTTTGCCTCGGCGGCAACTCCTCCCCGTCCGAAAATATGACTTTCATATCCACAATTAGGACAGTGGAAAGTGCTCATATTTTCAATCAAGCCGAGCACTGGTGTTTTCAGCTGATCAAACATACCAAGTGCCTTACGCGCGTCCAGCAGAGCTACATCTTGTGGTGTCGAGACGACTATCGCTCCAGTAAGTTCAGTCTTCTGACACAAAGTCAGCTGCACATCACCAGTGCCCGGTGGTAAGTCGACTATAAGAATATCTAAGTCGCCCCACTGCACCTGTGTTAGCATTTGCTGCAACGCACCCATCAGCATAGGACCACGCCAAACGACGGGCTTGTCTTCTTCGAGCATGAAACCGAGCGACATGATTGTTACGCCATGGGCATGCAAAGGCATGATGGTTTTGCCATCAGGAGACGCTGGACGCTTATTAACCCCCATCATGCGAGGCTGCGAAGGACCGTAGATGTCCGCATCAAGCAAGCCAACTTTGCGACCCTGTTTGGCCAGAGCAACTGCCAGATTTGAAGAGACGGTCGACTTACCAACGCCACCTTTGCCAGATCCAATGGCAAGAATTCGATCCACACCAGGCACCTTCATAGGGCCTTGCTGAGCTTTGAAATGACCACCAACTTTTAGACTCGGCGCTGGCTTCGTCTTGGCTGCAACTTCATGAGCTGTCAAGACTACGCTAACCGAGGTTACCCCATCCAGTTGTCCAACCAATCGTTCTACTGTCAGCAGCAGAGGTTCCATCTGGCGCGCAATTGCCGGCGTTGTCGCTTCAATTACAAAGCTCACCGAACCATCATTAATTTCCAATGCGCGAACCATGTCTCGAGAGACTAGATCACCGCCGTCGGGTAACTCTAAACGGCTTAGGTTTTCCAGGATCACTGTTTTATGGACAGTCATTTCACTCTTTCCTTTCTGCAGTCGCAAAAATTACAACACCCAACATCTTCGAACGAATAACATTATGTTTCATGGATTTTCAGTGTGCTTTTTTAAAAATAGGATTGGCGTCAATCAACGATAGATCGTTATTCGTCCAGCGCATGACAGCTTTGCAAAACCGTTTGTTGTGCGCTCGCAGCATAAGTCTATATCGTGTTCTTAAAGATAAAAACACCCCCGACAATGAGATTGCAAATGGCATACTTAACACAATCAGACTTACTGGAAACGGTCTCCAGCCGCAGCCTTTTAATAATAACAAACAATTTGGTCGCACGGGTCCGACGATACCGTAGGTTCCGCACGACCTACAAAGAACTCAGCGCTCTTTCCAGCACCCAACTAAAAGACTTAGGATTGAACCACTCCATGATCCGCCGATTGGCGCTTGAGGCCTCACTGGACACTTAAAATAGGCTCGAGAAGCCGTTCTTCCGTCTAGATCTCCAGCCCGACTACTGTTCTTTTTTCTCCCCGTTATTCCTACCTCAAACTTTGGGCGTTACCTGCAAACGTCTAAAATCAAGGCTGCTCTCTCCTCCCTAGAGTGCCTTGACACTAGTGTGGCGGCACCCTTCTCCCTAGTGCCGCCGCACCAAAATGGATTGCAAGGGCTGCGTCCCGCCTTTGTTTCAATACGAAAAAAACGATGTTTCCGCCGCCCTCGCATCGCTGATTTTCTTCTAAATCTGTGCACTCTCCCGTTGAGAGATTCTGTCAAACCAATCCCGCGCGGCGGTATTTTCTTCAGGCAGGCGCCGCCTAACCACACGTCCAAAATCACAAAACACGTATGCCGTTATATCAGCAATCGAAAAACGATCAGATCCCAGATAAACGCTTTTTTGTAATCGTTCCTCAAGTAAATCAAAAAACACTCCAATGCGCGCATGGCCTCGTTCCGCAAGTTCCGGTATCTGCGCATAATTCTCAGGCCCAGGCAGTGCTCTGTCTTTCATCAGCGGGTGGGAGTTGCGAAATGCTTCGGCAACCGCCACGCCTCCTTGGAACTCAGCCATCGCATTCCACATCATGATTGACGCTTTCTCCTCGGCATCTTGTCCCAATAAGGGAGGATCAGGGTAAATCTCCTCCAAGTAGGTTGCTATAGCGATATTCTCAGACAACACTCGGTCCCCCGTTATTACCAGTGCCGGCAGCATAGCTCGCGGATTTACTAGGAGAAATTCCGGCGAAAACTGCTGGTTCTTTCCCAGGTCAATGTTGCGAGTTTCTATTTCAATGCCTTTTTCAGCGATGAACATACGTGTCCGTCGTGGGTTTGGCGCCGTGCTACAGTCGTAAAATATCATTAAGCCCTCCTGTTGTTGCAACACTCAGGATAAGCCGCATACACCTGTCAATTCAAAATAGAAGTCAGAATGGAATGTCCTCTGCCCCTGTCACAAATCGTGCAACGACCTTTTTCTCACCTGCCTTTTCAAAAACAACGTTTAGTTTGTCACCCTCAATCTCAGTGATCCTACCGTATCCAAATTTCTGGTGAAACACCCTATCACCCACCATAAAGCTGGACACCACCTGCAAGTCGATCGCCGACTGCTTGCTTTCACGTGGCTGACTGATGCCATACTGACCAGCACGTGTCTGCATACGCTTCCAGCCGGGCGAATTATACCCATCAGCATTAGATGCCCTGTCTTCTAGGGTTGACCCCGTTGGTCTAGCGGCCCCATAGCCACCACCGTAAAGCCCGGGAGGCGTAAGCACCTCAACGTGTTCCTCAGGCAATTCATCGATGAAACGCGAGGGCATCTGCGATTGCCACTGACCGAAAACCCGCCGGTTACCAGCAAAGGAAATCGTACAAAGCTCTTCCGCACGAGTGATCCCAACATAGGCCAATCGTCGCTCCTCTTCGAGCCCCTTAAGACCCGTTTCATCCATTGACCGTTGCGATGGAAACAATCCGTCTTCCCAACCAGGTAAAAACACTGCGGGAAACTCCAGCCCCTTGGCCGCGTGTAAAGTCATTATGCTGACCTTTTGCTCGAACTCGTCGGTTTCATTATCCATGATCAAGCTAACATGTTCAAGAAATCCCTGAAGGTTTTCGAATTGTTCCAATGCCTTGACCAATTCTTTCAGATTTTCCAAACGCCCGGGTGCTTCGGGCGTTTTATCGTTCTGCCACATTGCGGTGTAACCACTTTCGTCTAGGATTACTTGCGCTAATTCGAGGTGAGAAAGCTCTGGTTCGCCATCCTGAATTCGAGACGCTGTAACCGTTTTTTCGCTATCTATGACGGCCTCATCATCTAGTGGCACTTCAATTTGCAGTGGCGTGCCCTGACGCCGCCACCGAACTAAGCCTTCCAACAAATTAGAAAGTTCCTTGGCGCCTCTGCCACCAATGCCTTTCTGGTCAATCAAAATACGCGCACCTTCGAACAAGCTAACATCATTGATACGCGCGCAAGTTTGAATTTTTTGCTGTGCGACATTTCCTAACCCACGCTTTGGCGTATTTATAATCCGTTCAAATGCTAAATCGTCTTCAGGGCTCACCACCAGACGAAAATACGCCATCGCATCGCGAACCTCCATCCTCTCATAGAATCGCGGCCCACCAATCACTCGGTACGGAAGCCCAATACTCAGAAAACGATCTTCAAATGCCCGCATCTGATGGCTGGCACGCACTAGTATGGCGATGTGATCAAGCCCAAGTGCCCGCATCCCCCGCGTGCCGCTTTGCATCGCCTCAATTTCTTCCCCGATCCAGCGGGCTTCATCCTCGCCATCCCAATGACCAATAAGACGAACCATTTCGCCATCACTTGCCTGTGTCCAAAGCGTCTTGCCCAAACGACCCTCATTACCTTTGATCACATTGGACGCAGCCGCCAGGATATGCGGTGTCGAACGATAATTTTGTTCCAAACGCACAACATGTGCGCCGGGGAAGTCCTTTTCGAATCGAAGGATGTTGCCAACCTCAGCCCCGCGCCACCCATAAATCGATTGGTCATCATCACCGACGCAACAAATGTTCTTGTGTTCTCCTGCAAGCAAACGCAACCACAAGTACTGCGCTACATTTGTATCTTGATATTCATCGACCAAGACAAACTTGAACCAGTGCTGGTATCGATTTAAGACATCCGGGTTTTTTTGAAAGATAGTGACCACGTGCAACAACAGGTCGCCGAAATCCACGGCATTGAGTGTCCTTAGACGCCTCTGGTATTGGGCATAAATCTCACCACCCCAGTGGTTGTATGCACCGTGATCAGATGCCGGCAATGTGTCAGGGGTTAATGCACGGTTTTTCCAACCATCGATCAGATGTGCCAATTGGCGTGCCGGCCAGCGTTTGTCATCAATGTTAGCGGCACGCACCAACTGTTTAAGCAGCCGAAGTTGATCATCTGTATCCAGAATCGTGAAATTATGTTTCAGCCCAACCAGCTCTGCGTGCCGTCGCAACAGCTTAACGCAAATCGCGTGAAAAGTACCAAGCCAGGGCATACCCTCGATTGACTGCCCAAGCATTTTGCCCACTCGGTTCTTCATTTCCCGTGCAGCCTTGTTGGTGAAAGTCACAGATAAAATCTCGTTAGGTTGCGCGCGACCTGTGTTCAACAAATGAACGATTCTAGCAGTTAATGCCTTGGTTTTGCCTGTTCCAGCCCCAGCCAGCATCAAAACTGGCCCATCCAGCTTTTCGACAGCCTCACGCTGCGCTGGGTTCAACTCATCAAGGTAGGGCACTGGCCGCGCAGCCATCGCCCGCGCGGAAAGGGAAGCGCCTTCAAAGGCGTCAAATTCGTCAAAACTGCTCATGCCCGATAATGTAGCTTGGACATTCGGAGAAAGGAAGTTCCCATTATGTTCCACATAGTCTTTTTCAGAGT
>ENA-UZWS01000606-UZWS01000606.1-metagenome-genome-assembly--contig:-Day-3-25m-contig-606_pt1 | contig 116123 bp, 107 predicted proteins | sample MGYA00260343_ERZ794903 | MGnify/ENA metagenome assembly ERZ794903
ATTAAGTTATGTCATCAGGTCCACTGTCAGGATATCGGGTTATTGAGTTAGGCCAACTCATTGCGGGCCCCTTCACGGGTAGCATGCTGGGGTATTTTGGGGCCGAAGTTATTAAAATTGAACCACCCCAAGGGGGTGACCCTATTCGCCAATGGCGGGTAGTGGAGGATGGCACCTCCCTATGGTGGCATTCCATTGCGCGCAACAAAAAATCCGTTACCCTAGATTTAAAAACCGGCCAAGGCGTGGCACTGGTCAAACAACTCATTAACACGGCCGATGTGGTAATTGAAAACTTTCGCCCCGGCGTGGTGGAAAAATGGGGACTAGGCCCAGAGGCCTTCCAAGCCTCCAACCCCAAGCTGGTGTACGCCCGTATTTCAGGCTATGGTCAGGACGGGCCCAATGCCAGCAAAGCCGGTTTTGCTTCGGTTTGCGAGGCTTACAGTGGTTTTCGCTACGTCAATGGCCACCCACATCAAGCGCCTGTGCGCCCTAACCTGTCCATCGGCGATACCATTGCCGGTATTCATGCCACCTTGGGCATCACCATGGCCTTGTTGGAACGGCACCACAGCGGCACAGGCCAAGTGGTTGATGTTGCCTTATTTGAAGCCATGTTTAATCTACTGGAAGCCGTGATTCCTGAGTACTCTGGCGCCGGCGTGGTGCGCGAACCATCCGGCACCACCGTCACAGGCATCGTGCCCACCAATACCTATATATGCCGAGATGGTAAGTATGTGGTGATTGGTGGTAACGGCGATTCTATCTTTGTGCGCCTCATGCAAGCCGCCCAGCGTCCGGATATGGCCCGTGACTCGCGAATGGCTGACAACAGAGGACGGGTTGCCCACGAAAAGGAAATTGACGTAGCTTTGGCCAGTTGGTGCCTGCAGCATGACAGCGCCGACATACTCGACAAGCTGGTCACCGCAAGGGTGCCTGCAGGGCCTATTTACAATGTCGCCGATATGATGGCCGACGACCATTACCAAGCCCGTGGGTTATTTGAACAGGTTGAAATCAATGGCAAGCCCTTGGCTATTCCTGCCCTCATCCCCAAACTGCAGCGCACACCAGGTCAAACCCGCTGGTCAGGCCCAACCCTAGGCCAACATAATGAAGAAGTATTGGGCCGTATATTGGGCCTCAATGAACAAGCGTTAGCCAAATTAAAAGAAGACGGTGTGGTGTCCTAGCATAGTGGGGAGGCAAAAAGGCCGCATGAATAGTTTACATCAATTGATTTTTGAGCATAATTTTACGCACTTTTTGAGCTGTATTTGCCAGTTGCTGCACCTCACCTAAGCTTGGCATCTGTCCATTGGTTAAGGCCTGCTCACAGGCGCTAACCTCATGCTCCATAAAGGCCATGACTTTTTTCGGACAACCTACGCACAAGCCACTACACAACTGGGCTTCCGGGGCTTCAAACGGCAAAACCTGCTTAATATCCGCAATCAGTTGCAACATGGCTTGGCGCGTATTGGGTTTCATGGGAGGCATGATATGAGGGCCGGCTATTGAATAACATGACGTAAATCAAGGCTTGCAATTGATTAAGTCAAAAGCGCCAAAATTAAGCACTAAGTAAGGGAGCATTTGACTTATTCGCTACTTCAATACCTCATATTCGGCTAGCGGCAGCACCTGCCAATCCTTAATCAATAGCTGGCCCATGACCCCCGCCATAGCGGCATCCTTCTGCACGGCAAAGATGGCCGTGCGCAACTGATCAACAACATCCGCTGAGGTCATCAAAGAAGTAATCAAAGGCAAACCTGGCACCTGGGGCGTCGTCCCAACTAGGCGCAAGCCCGCTACACTTTGTGGCGCATGTTTGGCAAGTAAGGCATAGGTGACACAATCAACGGCACACAACTGCGCCTGGCCTTGCTGCACCATAGCCAAGCTTTGACGATGCCCCCCCGTTGGCAGCATTGGGCCGAAAAAATCCGCATGCTTATTAAGCCCCATACCCGCCAATAGTGGCCGCAGACAATGATAGCCCGACTGCGAATCAAGGCTATTGTAAGCCAAGCTTAAACCGGCCAGACGCGTCATATCAGCACCATTTTTTAATGCAAGCAGCGCACTTTGCTCCGACACCAACAGCAAACTGCAATAGTAAGCACCTTGATTGTAGGGGCTGTCATAGCAAGGGGTTATCAGGTATTGCACCTTGCCCTGCAAGGCATGGGTTAATGGGTAGCCACAAGTTTGGCTTAGTAACAAATCATGGGCCTGCCAGTGTGCATAATAATCTTTTGGCTGGGTCAATATTAACGGCCCATCCACCCCCATGGCATCCAGCTCGGCAACAACCGCTTGCCACCACCTGTCCACCCAAATTTGGGTTTCAGGCTGATTGTACATGGGGTAAGAAGCAAGCATAGGTAGAGGCCCCTTGGTGGCAACAAGCAAACCGCTATGGCGGCTAGGTCAGTGCTGTCAGCACGTTAATTCTCTGTAAGATGATAAGTTGGTGACACTTAAAACACCGATATTGCCAAAAATGAGTTTTAATATAAACTAGCGCACCATGAATACAAATAATAATACAAACAATGCACATGAGCTAATGGCGCCTCCGATTCCTCCAGTACAGGGCCTATGGCAACATTGGCAACTACCTACTTGGTTAATAGTGGTGTTTGTGTATAGCAGCTACTACCTATTAATGAGCAACGCCAACCAATTGACGTGGTGGCAATTGGCTTTGTTGGCAGGCCCTTTATTATGCTTGCATGGCAGTCTGCAACATGAAATTTTGCACGGCCACCCCACTCCCTGGCCCTGGTTCAACGATCTTTTAGGCTGGGCACCATTAAGCCTGTGGATACCTTACTCTCGTTATCGTGATAGCCATCGCTTACACCATCAGGTAGACACTTTGGCCGCGCCCGGCATAGACCCCGAAAGCTACTACCACCTGCCACAGCAGTGGTTAAGCAAAACCCGATTAGGTCGATGCCTTTGGCATATTAACTTCACCCTTGCCGGTCGCCTTATTATTGGCCCTTGGCTGGTGCTCTGGGCTTTTATCAGCACCGAGGGGGCGCAGCTACTCAAAGGGGACATCTGCAGTTGGCAAAGTTGGTTGCCGCATTTTGCCCTGTCTGCTGGGCTGCTTATATGGTTGCAAGAGCAAGGCATTGCTTGGTGGTATTATGTTGTGGTGTGCGTTTGGCCCGGCCTTAGCCTGACTCTTATGCGCTCTTACCTAGAGCACCGCCCAGAAAGTGACAACCATCGCCGCACAGCACTGGTAGAGGGCAATTGGTTTACCAATACCTTGTATATGGCGGTAAATATTCACCAGGTCCACCACGAACACGCTAGTCTGGCCTGGTTTATGGTCAAACCATACTACCTAGCCAATAAAGACTATGTACTGGCCAAAAACGGGGGCTATTACTACCGTGGTTATGGGCAAATTATGCAGCAATTCTTAGTTAAGCAAAAAGATAGCCCGATTTATAAACCCTAAGTCACTGGTACTGACCTGTTTGCCTGCTACCCCTGCGCTCATCTCGCGGCGAGTAGTGATACTTTTTACGATAACACTTGGCAAAATAGGTCGCTGAGTTAAACCCGCAAGCTGTCGCTACATTGAGCACACTCAGGGCTGATTGGTGCAACAACAAGCGGGCACGTTCCAGGCGCAGGTGCAAATAAAACACCGCCGGACGCTGCTCTAGCTTTTCTTTGAATAATCTTTCCATTTGCCGCAACGACAAGCCGGCTTGCTGAGCCAAATCGTGCAACAATAGAGGTTCTTCCAAATGCTCGCGCATGAGCTCTATGGCGCGCAACAAGCGCGGGTGATGTACATTGAACTTGGTCTGCAAAGCCATACGGTGATCTTCATGGGCTGGACGAATTTTCGGATGAATGCACATTTCAGCCAAATCATTGGCAAAAGTATCGCCATGCTGTAAGGCAATGTAGTGCAACATCATGTCCAAACCCGATACCCCACCAGAACTGGTCATCAGGTATTTATCAAATTCATACAATTCACCACTTACGTTTAGCTGCGGGAACTCCTCACGCAGGCCACCCATATTTTCCCAGTGAATGGTGCACACTTTATCTTGAATGACTTTTGCTCGAGCCAACAACAAAGTGCCTGTAGATACCGCCCCTAATGTCACGGGCTGGCGGGCCAGATGACGCAACCAGCGGTTTAGCTCATGGTCTTCTATTTCATGGGCATTCATGCCGGCTACAACAATCACCACATCCAAGGTATCGGCATCTTGACGCAACATATTGGGGGCAATCTCCAACTCCGAAGCCGTCGTCACAGGTCCATCATCCGGGGACAGGATAAACCAGGCAAACAAGTCTTGCTGTGCTTGACGGTTCGCCATGCGCAGGGGCTCCATCACCACCGCCAAGGAGATATTTGAAAAACCGGGGATCAGCATAAAACCAAAGCGTTCAGTCATGGGGTAATCTTTACGTTAGTGGGCATTAGGTACTGTTAGGCGACCGCTTTACACGGGGTGGAATACCGAGGCAAACAACCACTCATTGGCGATTCAGCCTACCTTGTCAGGTCGATTTTATCTAGTTTTTTGTCCATTTTGTTACCAAAATAAACCGCGACTTAAGCCACAATAAATTCACTAGCACCCAAGGGCTCTCTACAAAACGATTGCACCTGTCTTTGCAGTGACAAGAACAAAGCTAGGTGTTTTGCTAACTGTTGCAGGAACACCTAAACGCTCAATCATTGCCATAGGAGAAACCATGGCTCGAGAATCTCGCCGCACCGGTCGCCGTCGCACAAGCGGCAATCCCTCTACTCCTGCACCAGCTATTCAACAATTACCTAGGCGTCAGCTACGCTCCCCTTTTCCGGCTTTGCAGCCCTTGTCCGAAGATCAGCTTGAACATATACATGATGCGTCTTTACGTATTTTGGAAGAGCTTGGCATAGAAGTGATGGGCCAACAAGCCATCAAACTTTTCCGTCAGGCTGGCGCAGACATTACACCCGTAGATAAAAACGGTTCCATGGTCAAATTAGATCGCCATCTAGTCATGGATTTGGTGGCTAAGGCTCCCGGGCCATTTGACCTAACACCCCGCAATGCCGAAAACACAATACACTTGGGTGGTAACAGCATCAACTTTGGCCTGGTCTCTGGTACACCCAACGTTCACGATTGCATTAATGGCCGCCGCTTAGGCAACATGGTGGACTATGAAAAGCTGGTGAAGTTTGGTCAGTATTTCAATGTCATTAGCTTTTTTGGTAATCAGGCTACAGCGCCCACAGACTTGCCAGCCAATAACCGGCACATGGATACCACCATGGCCAACCTTTTGCTGTCCGATAAGCCTTTTTATGCGCAAGGCATTGGTGCCGGGCGGGTACGAGATGCTATTAACCTTACGGCCATCGCCATGGGCAAAAGTGTTAAAGAACTTAGTGCAGGTGTTTCGGCCATCACCAACATCAATGTCAACTCGCCTCGCAAGCTAGACGATTCCATGGCCTATGGTGCTATGCAGATGGCCATGGCTGGCCAAGCCACTACGATTACGCCCTTTACCCTTATGGGTGCCATGACACCAGCGACTATGGCCGGCGCCTTGTCTCAGCAAAACGCTGAAGCCTTATTGGGCGTTTGTTTAATTCAGCTTACTAAGTCAGGCGCACCCGTTGTCTATGGTGGTTTCACCTCCAACGTGGACATGAAGACAGGTTCTCCTGCGTTTGGCACACCGGAAAACGCCCTCGCTAATATTGCCGGTGGTCAGTTAGCAAGGCGCTACAACCTGCCCTACCGGACCAGCGCCTGCAACGCCGCCAACACAGTGGATGCCCAAGCCACCTACGAAACCCAAATGGCCCTTTGGGGTGCCACCATGGGTCACGGCAACGCTATCTACCATGCCGCGGGTTGGTTAGAAGGTGGCCTAGTGGCTTCTTTTGAGAAGATCATTGTCGACTGCGAAATGCTGCAACACATGTCACAGATGCTTCAGCCTATTCGCTTTACCAACGAAGACATTGGCATAGATGCGATCGATGAAGTGGGTGCAGGCGGCCACTTCTTTGGTTGCGAACACACCATGCAGCGCTACCAAACCGCTTTTTATGCACCTTTTTTAAGTGACTGGCAAAACCACGAGAACTGGGTTCAAAATGGCAGCAAAGACACCACCCAGCGGGCTACAGAAATCTGGCAAAAGGTATTAGCTGACTTCGAGGCGCCAAACATGGATGCCAGCATAAAGGAGGAAATGACGGCTTATGTGGCCAAGCGCAAGGAGAAGCTAGGCGCATCGGAACCAGAATTAGAGCCTGAGGCATTATTTTAGCGCGTCAACCACCGTGTTGTACTGCTTGATAGCATCCCCTGCCACCTGTAATAGACAAGTACAGGCATCTCCTGATAGGGACACCTGTTGATTGACCGTTCTAGACCGCCGATGAACTCTTAGTGATCACTGTGACTGTCGTCGTGACTGTGTCCGTCGGACATATTGGCATTTTCTGGCTTATGGATCATAAAGGCACGCTCCACTTTACCGGCATGCTTAAACTCCAAGGTAAGCATTTGCTTATCACCTTCCATAAGCATGCTGGTAAGACCTATAAACATGATGTGATTGCCACCCGGTGCCAAAGTCAGGGTTTCGCCTGCAGGAATAACCCAGCCGCCCTCTACTTCGCGCATCTTCATGACACCATCAATCATGACCATGGTATGCAATTCGGTATTTTTAGCAATATCTGAATAGGCGGCGACTAGCTGCTCATCATGCTTACCATTATTAGTAATAGAGATAAATCCACCCGTCATCATGGTGCCAGGAACAGGCGCCTTGATCCAGCTGTGCTGGATATCTAAGTTGCTATGATTATGCGCTGCTAATGCCATTACGGGCAGGAACAAAGCAACCAATAAGGATACCAGCTTTAGTTTTAAATTCATTTACATTCACCTTACTTTAAGTTCTTGATTATGGACTTGATGGTTTGAGCTTGATGCCAATAAACTGAACTACTGCGCCAGTGCCATTATGGCCTGCTCCTTCTACCACCTCTCGTTGCAATTCAGTGCAGAGCCGTATCTGCAAATCTGACAATTCCTTCTGTAACTCGCCTGCTTGCATCATCATGGCCGCTATAGGTGGCCCACCTGTAGCAAACTTTAGCTGTTCTGGCGTGTAAGCTTCCAAAAGTAGTGCACCATCCGTCGACAATGCGGCGGCAATATTAGCATGAATTTGTTTACGCAGTGGAGGGGGCAAATGACAAAATATAGAAACAATGCCCTGCCATTGATTTAGGCCCAAATCATAACCGGCCAAATCTGCCACCTCAGTAGTAATGGTGACGCCTTTTTCTAGCGCCAACTTGTGGGCCTTCTCCAGCCCCACAGCCGAACTATCAACGGCCGTCACCTCATAACCTAAGCTTGCTAAATAAACAGAATTTCTACCCTCACCGTCGGCCAAGCACAACACCTTTCCCATGGGAATGTGTTGCACTTGCTGGCGTAAAAAATCATTCGGCTCTGTGCCGTAAACATAATCGCTGGCAGCATAGCGCTGGTCCCACATAACTTCATTCCTCTTTAATCAATCAGTTCAGCCAAGCCCGCAAAATGCGATTATTAAATCTTAGTTAACAACCACTCAGCTCACTTCATAAGCTCATTCTAAAGTATACCGCCAAGTATCGTAATACCTAGCCCTCAGGCATTTTGACACAGGTCAAGCCAACCACCAAAGACAAGACTTCGAGGGGGCAACAATTGACCTAGGTCTATTCGTATAAGGGTGTATTTTGTAACACTATATACAAGTCCATTTCACCCACCCGCAAGGAGATAGAACTCATGCAAGTTAAGGATATTTTGGTACATTTGGATAACAGCGAAGCTTGTGCTCACCGCGCGGAAGCAGCCATTTCTTTAGCTAAGCGCCAACAGGCCCGCGTCACAGGGGTAGCGCTAGCACTCAAGTCCATCACTGCCAACTACATTGGCATTCAAGTACCCAAAGCAATTAGTGAAGCGCAACGAGAATTGGTTGAAGCGGCCGCTCAGACGGCCGTATGTGATTTTGAAAGAGCCGCCCAAGCAGCCGGCGTTGAATTTGACAGTGAAATCATCTACACCACCGCTGCCCGGGCATCAGATCGCATGGCTTACAAAGCACGTTGTAATGACATTACTTTTCTAGGCCAACCGAATCCCGATGAAGACAATGTAGCCTACATGAATCACCTGCTTGAAGGCGTATTATTTGACTCAGGTCGTTCCGTATACGTAGTGCCTTATATTGGCCGCATCGATATGGCCCATCGTAACGCTGTCGTTGCATGGGATGGTGGCAAAAAAGCCGCCCGCGCCATCCACGATGCGATCCCCCTGCTGCAAGGTCGCGGCAAAGTGACGCTGATGATGGTCAATGCCAAAAAGTCTTCCAGTAAAAAAGACGCTCAGCCAGGCACCGACATGTTGCGTCATTTACAAAGTCATGGCCTGGATGTCAGTTTAGAAAATATTAGCGCTAATATTAAGACCGACTACGCAATATTAAATTTTCTCTCCGACTCGGGTGCCGACCTGTTGGTTATGGGTGCTTATGAGCATTCTCGCTTACGTGAGAAAGCCTTCGGTGGGGTCACCGATAGCATCTTGCATAACATGACTACAGCCGTACTTATGTCGGATTAAGGTATATTCAGCCAATTCAGCGAGGGGCTATCAGATAGTCCCTCGCAATAATTCTGAAGTCAGCAAGAAATATATCTGACTGTTACCCTGCCCCCATATAGGTGGCCATTACAATGAAAGTAGGTTAGTACGCCTCGTTACGACTCTACTGAATCCTGTACCCTGCCCTGCGCATGCATTTTAGAGCAGACTAACAGCCAATGCTGCTACCCGGATTTTGTACCATAATGAGTCCCTATACGCTCCTATTGGGGTGCGAAAATTGAAGCGCCCATGCCAACATTTTTAACGCCTTTTTCGAAACCAAATCAGGTATAACAAAAGGCTCAACAACCTGTCATACCAAAGTTCACATTTATCTTGCAGATAGAAAACGCACTATTGGCTTTATTACCCTGCCAACCGGCAACAACCCCTTATGTTCTCAAGGGTTCCATAGTTTATCCCCACGACCTGTGGATAAGTCTGTGAATACAGTTTGGAAATCAGTCCAAAAGCCTATAGGTATGGGTATTTGCACAAATTGGTTATTTTTTGACCATCTTATTTTCTTGTTATTTTTCAGTTAGTTATGACAGCCAATTGTTTAAAATACAATTTATGGTAACTTTTATTGGTAATAAATAATTTTTTTATTAAATGTGAACAACTTAGGCTTATCGAATTCAAATCCGAGCAAAGTCAAGACTATTAGGGATTATTTTTCTGCTTTTTTTTTAAGAAAAAACTTGCATTGCAGCTAGCCCAGAAAGCACGGGGGCTTGGCCAATTATTGCACGACAAATTGAGCCTTGCCAGAGGCCAAAGAAAGGATATTTTCAGCCAATATTTGCACTATCGTTTGCCTAGCTTTGCGACTTGCCCAAGCACTGTGGGGTGTGATGATGAGATTGGGTTTCTGATATTGTAATAAAGGGTGATCATTAGGGGGGGGTTCGACCCCTAATACATCCGTAGCCGCAGCAGCTATTTGTTGTTCTTTTAGGGCTCGCAAAAGGTCTAGCTCATTAACAATACCACCGCGCGCGCAATTGATTAATAACGCCGATGATTTCATCGCTTGTAGTTGCGGCCAAGCTATAAGATTAGCTGTTGCCGGCGTAAGTGGGCAGTGCAAACTTAGAATATCCACCTGAGGCAACATCTCATGCAAGGCCAAACGTTCTCCATAGCTCGCTTGTCCAGGCCGAGTTGCCAGCAAGATCCGCATGCCGAAAGCTTGGGCCAATTTAGCCACCCCTTTGCCTAGCTCACCGTAACCGACAATACCCAGGGTTTTGTCCGCCAGGCTCTCTACGGGATAGTCTAACAGGCAAAAATTACGACTCCGGCTCCACTGCCCGTCTTGTATAGCTGTACGATATTCTAATAAGCGGGTACTCAAAGCCAACATGAGCATTAAGGTGTGTTGAGCCACCGAATCCACGCCATAGGCTTGGCAATTTTGTACACTGATACCCCTTGCTTTAGCGCAGTCCAAATCAATATTATTGGTGCCTGTGGCGGCCACAATAATGTGCTTCAATTGCGGCAATTGCTGGAGCAAGTCAGCACTTAACACGACTTTGTTTACAATGGCGATATCCATATCTTGTAAGCGACCGACTACCTGTTCTGAAGTCGTGTGCTGATAACATCTCATCTCATCAACACACGCCTCTAAGGGCGCCAAATCCAAATCAGATGGCCCCAATGAGCTAAGATCTAAAAACGCCGCCCGCACGATTTACAGGCCCTGCTTTATCAACCAAAGAATTTCTTCAGCATGAGCTCTGCCAGCATGGGTACCCTTAGAGCTCAATACCTGTGCATAAACACCTTTTATAGTTGGCGTTAACTGCAGTTGAAAATGGCCAGTAAAGGTATACACTCCATCAGCATCCACTTCACCTTGGTCCTCATCTTCAAATATATAAATCACTTCACCACCCATCCAGATCTTAAACCCTTTACGATCTTTTGGGTCATCAGAAGCCGATGGCATCACATTATCAGCCGAATACACTATGACTTGAGCATTTTCTTTGGTGGATTTTTTGCCGTCAAATACGGACATATCAAGGGTAATTGGCCCACTTTCTTGCTGATTATCATTGCCAGAATGCAGCCCTTTAAACCAGCCTAATATGCCCCTACCTTGCTCTTCTTCAGCGATAGCTTGTAAGTGGGTTGTGTGGGTAAAATAGATCTTGCCTAACTCTGCATCATGGCTACCCACATCCATACCAGCCATGGCCTGCAATAACAACCTCATGGCTTGTGCTTGGCTCTCATCGATACGAATAAGAGGGTGGCCTTTTTGGTCTTTGCCCAACAGCCCAAGTTGATGGCTTATGTCTTGCGTGGATTTATGTGCCACCCGCACAGTGCGACTCAAGTATTGCAATAGGGCAAACATGAGTTCAGACTTGGCTACCACATCATGCCCCTCTTGCTGCCAATCTGGTCGTTTATCACTAGCCACTTCATCATGACTGGCCTGCACATAACCCAAACTAATCTCAATCAGCCCCGCATCATTAAGCACCATTTCGGTACGCACCCTGCTATAGGCCAAGTCGTCGTCACCCCCAGTGAGCGAACGTAACCAACCCCCTACTACGCCTGGATCACCGTCAACACCCGGCAATGGGACCCACTCTGTTTCCATGACACCACTAGCTGAGTCAGCCACGGCCAAAGGCATTTCTTGTAACTGCCAGAATTGCCCAACTTGCTGCCAGATCAACTCAGGATTACCATTTACTGCAATATGTTTACCTTGATTGGCACCTAGTAACTGGGTACTTTGACTGCCCATCTCAGCAAACACAAATGCTGGACGAGGGGCTACGGTAATGCCAGCCTGACTGAGGCTCGTATCGGCATCAGGCACAACTAATAAATCTTTTTGTAAGCGCTTGTTTTGTAAGTCACTTGGCACATTTAGACGCTCTATTAATGGGGCTTTAGTATAATCGAGTTCCTTATTACGAAAAATGCTATCCTCGCCCGTTACCGAAACACCGGTACTACTGCATGCACTCAATACTAGTACTGAGGTCAATCCCAACATATGCCTAATAGGCTGTCTCATTGTCTTTCCTATGTTTACCACAAGGTCGCATCAATCGCCTTGTCGAGTATTTAATCCACGTTAATATGACACTGATTGTCGTTAGAGGTTCATTACACATCACGCCAGAAATGGCATTCTATAATAATGTCAATAATGATGGAAATTGTAGCAGGAAAATCGTCACACAATGGCAACAAATTGCGTTAGAATCACTACAAACCACTTACCATGAGAGTAACCATAATGACAATCAATAGCATACAAGTTGGTAACACCCTACCCCATATCCAACTCCCTATGACTAGCAACCAGACCTTTGACAATCATGATTACCAGTCACAAAATCTAGTGATCTATTTTTACCCCAAAGACGCCACCCCAGGCTGCACTACCGAAGGCAATGAATTTAGCCAAAACATGGACGCCTTTAAGGCCGCTAATTGCCAAATATTTGGTGTATCGCGGGACAGCATGCAACGCCATGAAAACTTCAAAACTAAACAAAATTTCCAGTTCGAATTGATCAGCGATGTGGACGAAAAATTATGTGCCATATTTGATGTTATTAAACTGAAAAAACTCTATGGCAAAGAATATCTGGGCATTGAACGCAGCACCTTTGTCATTAATGGCCAAGGCCAACTGATCAAAGAGTGGCGCAAAGTGAAGGTGAAAGGCCATGTGCAAGAGGTACTGAACTATGTACAAGGACTTTAGATAAGTTACCCAGCGTGCGCAACAACAAGCCCTAGGCTACTTACAAGGCTTCGTGCTTAGGCCAGGCATTAATAATAGCCTTTAACAAGGTGGCCAAGGGTATAGCAAAGAAGACTCCCCAAAATCCCCAGAGGCCACCAAAAACCAGCACAGCCACGATAATAGCCACAGGGTGCAGGTTCACCGCCTCAGAGAACAATAATGGCACCAATACATTGCCGTCTAGGGCCTGTAATATCAGGTAAGCCACAATCAAGGTATAAAAATCGGTAGCCAAGCCCCATTGCACATAACCGACAAGTGCAATAGGAATAGTTACCAAGGTCGCCCCGATGTATGGGATCAATACCGAGAAACCAACCAGAATTGCCAGTAAAACAGCGTAATTAAGATCTAACACTAGGAATAAAAAATAGGCACTCGTGCCGACAATCAATATTTCGACCACCTTGCCACGGACATAATTAGCAAGTTGATCATCCATTTCATGCCAAACACTACTAAGTACCACACGCCTATTGGGTAAAAAAGCAGCAAACCAGCCCATAATCAATTTGCCATCTTTTAAAAAAAAGAACACCAGTATGGGTACGAGAATGAGGTATATCAGTAAAGCAATAGACTGACTAATAGATGCTAAAGAATAACTAACAATCCACTGCCCGCTATTGGCTACCTCGCCCATTATGGTGTCCAGCAAGGTTTGTACCTGTTCCTTTGATACCAGAAGAGGATACTGATCAGGCAACAACAACAATACCCCTTGTAACTTTTCTGCCATAGCAGGCAGCTCACTCAAAAAGCTACTTGCTTGACGCCACACTAATGGGACCAATACCAATACTATGACCGCCAAACCCACCAAAAATAACGCATATATACCCCACACAGCCAGCAGATGACGCACGCCAAAACGTTCCAACCATTGCACCAGACCCATGGTAAGGTAAGCCAGAACCATGCTCGCAAATACGGGAGCCAGCATAGACCCGAATATGGCCAGCACCAGTCCACCGGCTAGCAGTAACACTACCAGTAACAATGCCTGTTCATCGGCAAATAGGTAATCTAACCAAGCACGGAAAATTTTAAACATGGGGGCTCCTAGAGTCGACCAAGGCGATCATGCCTTGGCCAGTAGATAATGATATTCGTCGCCGACCTGTTCCATACTGAGCAACTGATGCTTTGCAAGGTCGGTCCAAGCGATAAAGTCCCGTTGTGATGAGGGGTCCGTAACCAACACCAGTAACTGCTCGCCTGATTGTAACTGGCTAATAGCCCGTTTAGCCTTGAGTAGTGGCAATGGGCACTGCATACCTCGGGTATCGATAGTTTGGTATTGCTGGTTCATGAAAATACGTTAAACTTGTTTGATTCACGGCATTATAAGGCAAAGTATGACAAACACCTACTCCAGCGCCTGCTTCTTTGGTCTGTTGTCCCTTTTATGCTCCATTGTGGCTCTGGCCAATACCAAGCGCCACCTTTGGATTTTAATCATCTACCTAATTGGCGCTGGGCAGGTCATCGCTAACGATCTACCTGACATAAAGAACGCTCAAAGTAACCTGATTAGTCCTCAGCAAGAGCAACTTATTGGGCGCTTGGTGGCCGGCAATCTGAACCGCTTACCCAGTAGTCAAGCCTTAGGCGTGCGTTTGTGGTTAACGGACCTAGTACGCCCACTGCTCAATCACAGTAGCTTAACCAATAAGCAACTACAAATGTTCTTGATTAATGATCGTAGTATCAACGCCTTCGCTGCCCCTGGGGGTATCATTGGCGTACACACGGGGCTAGTGCTAAAAATGCAACATGTTGATGAGCTGGTGGCTGTACTAGCCCATGAAATTGCCCATATTAGCCAGCGCCATTACGCCCATCGCCGTGCCAGCGAAGAACGTCGAGCCCCCATTTATCTGGGCGCTTTGCTTACCACCATGGTGTTGGCTACTCAGGTTGATGCTCAGCTTGGCGAGGCGGGGTTTCACGCTACCTATGCCGCCATGATGCATGAACAAATGAGCTACAGTCGCGCCAATGAACAAGAAGCCGATCGGGTTGGTTTGGATTTAATGCAAGCCAGTCATTTTGATACCCATAAAATGCTCTCAGCTTTGAAGCAATTAGACTCCCCATTTGTCGAACAGGACCCCAATTGGGCCTGGGCTCGCAGCCATCCAATTTCGGAGCACCGTGTCGCAGATATAGCATCGCGCGTAGAGCAGCTCTCGGCCCACCCCAGCAGCCCCCATTATCAATTGGATTTCCAACTGCTAAGAATCATGTTAGCCACGCAACTGACGGACACCACCAAACAATCATTAGAAGATGTTAGTAAACGACTTGACCCTCTAGCAGACCACTACGCTTTGTATCTGCAATTTGCAGAAGCCATGCTGTTAATGAAACAACAGCAGTGGTTAGAGGCCGGCGACCTACTTGAGGGTTTGGCAACAGAACGACCAACGCAACCCTTCATTTGGAACCAATGGCTAAGGGCATTGCTGATGCAAGGCCAATACCAACAAGTGATAGAAATCAGTCAAGAATATGCTGACTTAGGGCTGCACCAAAACTTGTCTAGGTATTATCAGGCCTTAGCTTATGCGGCCATCAAAGATATGGATAAAGCCTACCAGCAATTAAACCAATTAATACAAGCCCAACCCGACTGGATCGGCGGCTGGCAACTGTTGGCCGATTGGCGTGGGCAAACCGCCGACTTCACCGAGCACCGCATCGCTAAAGCCCAGTGGCATCTTTTGCGCGCCGAATTTGAACTGGCCCAAGAACAGGCTCTGCTAGGTGAGCAATTGACGACGACTAGCGACCAGCAACGTCAACAGCTCAAACACATTCAAGCCCAGGCAAAAGCCTTGAAAGAAACAGCCAACAGCTTGTAAAACGGCGACCTTGCGTAAGGCTTCATGATCAAAAATATTGCGTCTGGCGAGAACAAAGAAACACCCTCACCAACCTAAACTTAACCTATCAGTTGCGTCATAGTAACACTTTACAGGCACTTCACTTCAGATATCAAGCAGCTGAAGTTACTTGGGCTGGAAATCGATTAAACGCTTTAACGGCTTATAAGCTGCCGCCCGCAAAGAGGGATCAATACGAATTTCGTTGGCACCCGTGCGCAGCACATGCTCGATTTTTTTCAAATCATTCATGGCCATCCATGGGCAATGGGCGCAACTACGACAAGTAGCTCCACTGCCACCGGTTGGTGCCTCTAAAAATGTTTTGCCTGGGGCGGCCTGTTGCATCTTATAAAAGATGCCACGGTCAGTAGCTACAATGAAATGTTCATTCGGCATTTTCTGCGCGGCTTTAATCAACTGCGTAGTTGAGCCAACAGCATCGGCAATATCCACCATAGCTTGAGGTGATTCTGGGTGCACCAATACGGCGGCATCAGGGTAGATGTGTTTAAGGTTATCAATACCTTTGACCTTAAACTCTTCGTGAACAATACAAGAACCCTGCCATAACACCATATCAACGCCTGTTTGATTGGCGATATAGCGCCCAAGGTGTTGGTCTGGCCCCCAAATAATGGGCTTACCTTCCGCCGCCAGATGTTCGACCACCTGTAGCGCAATGCCCGAGGTAACAACCCAATCGGCACGGGCTTTAACCGCCGCTGATGTATTCGCATAGACAACCACCGTGTGATCCGGATGAGCATCACAAAAAGCACTAAACTCGGCCGCAGGACAGCCAATATCCAGCGAACAGGTGGCTTCCAGCGTTGGCACCAAAATGCGCTTTTCTGGATTCAAAATCTTAGCCGTCTCGCCCATGAAATGAACACCGGCTACCACTAGGGTCGAAGCGCTGCTTTGATTACCGTATTTGGCCATTTCCAAAGAGTCCGATACACAGCCACCAGTTTCATCGGCCAGCTCCTGCAATACCGCATCCGTGTAATAGTGCGCGACTAAACTGGCGTTTTGCTCTTGCAGAAGACGTTTAATACGCGCCTTAATAGCCGAAGTATTATTCGCATCATGCTGCTTAGCAAGGTGTTCATGGGCTAGGTGTTCTTGTACTAGCACGCGATCGGCTATATCTTGTTCGCTCATTAATACGCTGTCATTTTGAGCTGTGGTCATAGTATCCATCTCTAACTCGTTACCGGCTTGGTTGGCCCTATGGCTAAATTTTTAGAGTCACTTCAATTCTCGCGCTAAGCGAGCGGAAGAGCTATCCGGGTATAATTCGATAACCCGGTCTAATAAGCGCTGCCCTTTCACCGTATCACCCAACTTAACCCAAGCACGGCCAGCTTTATACATGGCATCAGGCACTTTACGGTGCTCTGGGAACTGGCTAATGACCTTACTAAATTGATCGATCGCTAATTCTGTTTGACGCTCAACCATATAAACTTCACCTAACCAATAGTAAGCGTTTCCGGTCAGCGCACCATTGGGATAATTGGCAACAAACATCTGCAATGCATCAACAGCCTGCTTGTATTCCTTACTGCGAATCAGGTTAAAAGCGGCTTTGTAATCGGCTTGTTGCTGTGCCGGGTCGACCACTGGCACCTCAACCTTCGGTTGCGTGGTTTCAACCGGTGTCGAAGGCTCAACAGTCGGCGTTGCTAACGGCTTTGGCGTTGCCAGTACGGCTGTTTTTGCATTTAGATCGGCAATCCGGCGATCCAAGTCCATGTAACGGTCTTTTTGATTTTGCTCCATGCGGCGCAACTTAAAAGTCAGTTCTTCCATCTGCCCTCGTATTGAAGCCACTTCTTGCTGTAATGACTCCAATAACATGAATAACTCAGTATTGGCGTTTTGCTGTTGTGTCTGCTGTTGTGTCTGCTGTTGTGCCCGGGCTTGAATTTGTGCGGCAGGGGTAGGTTCAGAAAGGTCTTCTATTGGCACCAATACTTTTGTATCAGCAGACAGCGGCAGGCTAAAACAGAAAAGACAGGCATAAAGGCCAGTTTTAGTCGCCTTAGAGAATTTTATGAAATGCATGGATCACTTCCCTTAAAAAAACAAAACCACCGCTCCAGCGGGCCAGAACGATGGTATAACAACAATCACATATACCGAGGTAAAGCCAACCAGAGTGGGCAGGCTTGTGACGGTGCCTCTGGCTTACTGGTAAGTAGCGTAACGAATCTCGACACGACGATTTTCAGACCAAGAAGACTCGTTGTGACCCTCGTTTACTGGACGTTCCTCACCAAAGCTAACCACTTCGATCGCATCGACAGAGACACCTTGAACCACTAGGTAACGACTAACAGAGTTACCACGACGCTCTCCTAGCGCCATGTTGTATTCACGAGTTCCGCGTTCATCAGCATGGCCTTCGAGCACAATACGGGCCCCAGGATTTTGGGCCAAAAATGCAGCATGGCCGTTTAACACTTCACGGAATTCAGCCCGTATAGTGGACTGATCAAAATCAAAGTAAATAATATGGGCTAATGCCTTAGTTGCTTCAATAGATTTTTCTTGAGCAGCTTCAGCGGCTTGGGCAGCCTGAGCAGCTTGGGCAGCCTGAGCAGCCTGAGCAGCTTGGGCGGCTTGTTCGGCCTGTTCTGCAGCGGCGACAGCGGCGGCTTCAGCTTCGGCCTCAGCTTCAGCTTGCGCCTTAGCCGCTTCAATAGCCGCTTGTTCTGCGGCAGCAGCAGCCTGTTTATTGGCCTCTTGTTCAGCAGTTAGTTGATCGGCAGCTGTTGTTTCTGCACCGCTAACTGCGGCTTGCGTACTAGCGGAACTATCTGTAGTGGTATCTTGGTTACTACATGCAGCCAGCAGTGTCATCATGAAGCCTGCGGCTAGTATTTTGCTTCGGTTTCCCATGCGCATTTTGATGCTCCTATTTAAATGGGCCAACGGTAAAAATTCGGGGCCAATTGTAGCACACAACGCGGCCTCCTAACTAGGGGATATACCCCTAAGTTGATCTAGAAACAACCCCATTTTTGCTAATAATTCTAGCAGGCAATGACTGTTTCACAAGTTAATCTCTTAATAGCAACTTAAATCTTTAATTTCTATTAATCACTTAGGTATGGCGACCAGGCAGGCTCTCTTACCACACCGGATGTCGCTGGCAACTTATACTTTACTCGACCATCAATGGACACAGCGGCCAGAATGTCCTGCCCGCCAGATTCTGTAGCATATAAAACCATCGAACCATTTGGCGCCACAGTGGGCGATTCGTCTAGGCTGGACTGGGTCAACGTGCTCATGGTGCCGCGCTTAAGGTCTTGCACGGCTATATGGAAACGACCATCATGGCGACTCACCAATACCAAAAACCGTCCATCATAAGTCAAACTGCCTCGCGCATTATAATCACCATCAAAGGTTAAACGTTCTACCCATTTAGTCGCCAATTCCACTTGATAGATCTGTGGCTTACCACCCCGATCAGAGGTAAAAATAATACTTTTGCCATCAACAGTCCACGAGGGCTCAGTATCGATGCCATAATGCTTAGTAATGCGCTGTAACTTATTCGTTTCTAAATGCAAAACATAAATCTCAGCATTGCCGTCTTTGGACAATACCAGAGCCAATTTTTTGCCATCAGGGGACCACGAGGGCGCACCATTTAGGCCTTTGAATGATTTGATACGATTACGCTCACCAGTGCGTAAATCTTGAATATAAATAGCCGGGCGGTTCGTCTCAAAAGACACGTATGCAATCTTGCTCGCATCTCTAGACCAGCTTGGAGACATGATGGGCTGTTTGGATTCTAAAATCACTTTGGCGTTGTGACCATCAGCATCTGCAACCAGTAAATGATAATAGTTGGGATTCACCTTTTTCTCGGCCGCCACGTAGGCCACCCGTGTACGGAAAGCACCACGTAAGCCAGTTAAAGCTTCATACACGGCATCACTGACACTATGTGATAAGGCGCGTAAATGATCACGGCCGCCGCTAAAATTACCGCTGACCATCACCTTTTGTTTAACGACATCAAACAACTTATACTCCACACGGAAACCTTTTTCCGTCTGAAAAACCTGGCCAATAACTAAATATTCTGTTGCCAGATAACGCCAATCTCGAAAGTGCACTGTTTCTTCCGTACTGGGAAAACTCAACATAGCCGAGCGCTTTAAGGCATTAAATTGCCCACTTCGTTCCAGATCGGATTCGATGACACTGGCCACATCTTGTGGCAAAGCCTTATTACCAGCCCAGGCAAAAGGGACAACCGCTATAGGCACGGGATTGTCCACACCAGATGTGATTTCTATGACCAGCTCAGAAGCCACTGATAAGTTCGATAGTAATAATGCTAGGACCAACCCTAGACATGTTTTAAGCTTTTTCATAATCTCAAATCTTCCGGTCTAAATCGTATTTTGAACTGGCGAAAATTTGCATCAAAAAGTTGCGTATTCAATTGTGCTAGCTTATCAAAGCGCCCCACTTTTAACACGGCATTTTTAACTGATGATACCAAAGCATCCGTCGCATCACGGCTAACAACCTCAACACTAATCACTTCACCAGTAGGCACCAAGCGAATCCTAACTTCAACAAACATACCATTGCGAGCATCCGGTGGCCGCTTCCAACGTTTACGCACTTCATCGTGGACATAGGCCGTTGCTGAAGCCACTGCTTGCGCGTTGGTGACACCTTCTTGATATGCCAACTCTTCCTCCAACGATGAGTCCAGCTCGTCACTGAGGGCAGCCAACTCCTCGGCCTCCACTTTAGCCTGAGCTTCACGCTGCTGTTCTATGACTAACTCAGCTTGGCGCTGGGCTTCAGCCTCAGCCTCTTTTTGAGCTTCCAACTTTGCCTGCTCTTTGGCTTTGGCCAATTTTTTGGCATCTGCCAATTGTTTAGCTTCGGCTTTCTTTTTAGCATCCGCCAGTTGCTTAGCTTCGGCTTTCTTTTTGGCGTCCGCCAGTTGTTTAGCTTCGGCCTTCTTTTTGGCATCCGCTAGTTTCTTCGCTTCGGCATTCTTTTTGGCATCCGCTAGTTTCTTCGCTTCGGCCTTCTTTTTGGCATCCGCTAGTTTCTTCGCTTCAGTCTTCTTTTTAGCGTCGGCCAACTTTTTGGCTTCAGTCTTCTTCTTAGCGTCGGCTAGCTTCTTGGCTTCAGCTAGTTTCTTGGCTTCAGCTAGTTTCTTGGCTTCAGCTAGTTTCTTGGTCTCAGCTAATTTTGCAGCCTCTTCTTTTTTCTTCGCATCAGCTAGTTTTTTAGCCTCTGCTTTTTTCTTGGCCTCGGCTCGTTTTTTAGCCTCTTGTTTTTTCTTGGCCTCGGCACGTTTTTTAGCTTCTTCTTTTTTCTTGGCATCGGCCAATTTTTTGGCTTCCGCTTTCTTGTTGGTTTGCGCGTTTTGTTGCCGCTTTTGCATAGCAATAATGCTATCTAAATCAATCAGCGTGGCCTGAACCTGTTGTTTAACACGCGGCGGCGGCTTGCTATCCATGTACCCTTGCCATTCCGTAGCAAATATCAAAGCGGCAATAATATGCACACCCAATGCCAAAATCACCGGCAACACATATGTATGATCTAATTTCACGGGCTTTCCGATATCAAACCAACACTACTGGCACCGGCCTTTTGCAATACTGTCATCAGTTGCACCACCTTGCCATAATCAATACTACGATCACCCCGAATTAACACCTGCGTATCAGGAGCGCGCAATAATATTTTCTCTACCTGCACACCGATGCGCGGCAAAGTAATAGGCTGACGCTTATTCTCACCCAAATCCAAAAAGTAATCGCCACTTTTGGTAACTGAAAGAATGAGGGGCTCGTTCAGTTCAGAGGTTTCGACAGGATCAGACTTGGCCTGCGGTAAATCCACGTTCACACCTTGAGTCATCATGGGCGCCGTCACCATAAAAATGACCAACAACACCATCATGACATCAATATAGGGAACAACATTAATTTCAGCATTCAATTTATGGCGTTTACTGCGCAGGCGACGGATTCCAGACATGATCTACCCCTAGAGCCCTGAAGCATGTGCTTTGCGGTGCAATATGCTGGAAAATTCTTCTGCAAAGGTTTCGTAACTATTAACCAAAGCGTCTACTCGATGGGAGTAATTGTTGTAAGCCATAACAGCAGGTATCGCCGCAAACAGGCCCATGGCCGTAGCAATCAAGGCTTCAGAAATACCCGGTGCTACCGTTGCCAATGTGGCTTGATGAGCATTGGCTAAGCCACGGAATGAGTTCATAATGCCCCATACGGTACCGAACAAACCGATATACGGACTCACTGACCCCACACTCGCTAGGAACGGCAGATGAGTAGAAAGTTTTTCTTCTTCCTTGGAAATGGCCACCCGCATGGCCCGCTGTACCCCCTCCATAATGGCATCCCCGTCGGCATCGGTTTGCTGGCGTAAGCGTGTGAATTCTTTTATACCTGAGCGGAATATGTTTTCAGCACCACTATCTAAACTAGGTTCAGCGCTTACCTGACGATATAGTTGGCTCAAATCGATGCCCGACCAGAATTGGTCTTCAAAAGCCTGTAAACTGTTTTTGGCATGCTTAAGAACTCGTTGACGCTGAAAAATCATCACCCAAGACATCACCGATGCCACTAGCAAAATCAGCATCACCAATTGCACCAAAAAACTGGCATTTAGTATTAGGCTCAGGACCGACATTTTTTCGCCCACAAACATTCCCCTTTTGTCATTTATGCATTGCAGACAAAGACGGGGGTCAGATGAACCTCATCTGACCCCACTCTATTGCCGTTTTATGCCAATATATTTCCTAACGCTATATTAGTCATAAAAAACTATTATAGAAAGGCACTTAAAGCCTTCTCCACTTTATTTTCACTTTCTTACCCTATTCAGAGTGACTATATTGATGAAAGTTCCATCCACATAGCTCCCTCAAAAGAACACTCAAGCCCTATCTACAGGCATCAAATCAAAGTGTTCATAAGCCAAGTCTGTCACAACACGACCCCGCGGAGTGCGCATGATAAAACCCTGCTGAATTAAATAGGGTTCCAATACATCTTCTATAGTCTCTCTTTGCTCACTAATGGCTGCCGCTAAATTATCAACCCCAACTGGACCGCCCTTAAATCGTTCAATAATGGCCAGCATCATAGTGCGGTCCATATGATCAAAGCCCAGATCATCCACATTCAACATGTTCAACGCTTCATCGGCAACCATTGTTGTCACAATACCGTCGTGTTTTACTTCGGCATAATCACGGGTCCGGCGCAATAAACGATTAGCTATACGAGGCGTGCCACGTGAACGTCGCGCGACTTCGCGGGCGCCACCCAAATCCAACTGCACACCTGACAACACGGCAGAACGGTCTACAATGGTAGTTAGATCGTCCACACTGTAATATTCTAAACGTTGCGTAATACCGAAGCGATCGCGTAATGGTGAGGTTAACGAACCAGCACGGGTGGTAGCACCAACTAAGGTAAATGGCGGCAAATCCAGCTTAATGGAGCGAGCCGCGGGCCCTTCTCCAATCATAATATCCAGTTGATAATCTTCCATGGCAGGATATAAAATTTCTTCAATAACTGGATTTAAACGATGAATCTCATCAATGAACAAGACATCTCCAGCTTCCAAATTGGTAAGCATCGCCGCCAAATCACCCGCCTTCTCAAGTACTGGCCCAGAAGTGCTTTTCAGCTCACCCCCCATTTCATTAGCAATAATGTGTGCCAATGTGGTCTTGCCCAAACCAGGCGGCCCAAATATCAAAGTATGATCCAAAGCTTCTGGACGACCCGCCACTTCGCCTCTATTACGCGCCGCCTGAATGTAGATTTCCATCTGCTCACGCACTTTAGGTTGACCAATGTAATCTGCCAACAACTTAGGGCGCAGAGCACGCTCAAGCTGCTCTTCGCCTATTTGGCTAGAGGCCTGTATAGGTGAATCAAATCGATCGGCTTCTATCATGCTTTATTCCTGTTTAGAAACTGCTTACAGCATCCCTTTGAGAGCTAAGCGAATCAGATCGGCACTGGCCCCATCTGGGCGCTCATTGACCGCCGCTGCCACCGCCTTGGTCGCCTGCACCGGCTTATAACCCAAATTTATCAGGGCGCTCTCTGCCTCTTCCTGCGCACTAGCTGTGGCGGTCATTGGTGAGACAACTGGTACCGTGCCAGCGGGCCTAGAGTCACCTTGCCAAGCACCCATTTTATCACGCAATTCCATGACCAGGCGTTCGGCCGTTTTTTTACCAACCCCGGGTATTTTCACCATGGTCGCCACGTCTTGATTCTGGACACAAGTTGCCAAAGCCGGCGCTTCCATACCCGACAGAATGGCCAAAGCCAGCTTGGGCCCAACCCCATTGATTTTGATAAGCAAACGAAATAGGGCCCGCTCATCTAGGCTTGCAAAACCAAATAGCAAATGGGCATCATCACGCACAATCAAATGCGTGTGCACGCAAGCACTCTGATTGGTTTCCGGGAGCTGGCAGTAGCTATTGAACGATATCTCTACCTCGTAACCAACACCATTCACATCCACAAGAATCTGATCTGGTTGTTTGAGGATGATTAGACCTTGTAATCGTCCGATCATATTTTGGCACTCTTAATTACTGGGACCAAACGGCAGGCCTGCTCCCATAAGCTAACGTATACGTCCACGACGCACACCGGTTAATGTAGTTTGCGCTAACTGATTTTCTAACTGACGTCGCCCGGGAGCCTGACTAGAGGCAAGGCGCACTAGACTTGCTTGGGTATTGGCATGGCACAAGGCAATCGCTAAAGCATCCGCTGCATCGGCCTGAGGCAAGCCGGGCAGCTTAAGAATACGCGCCACCATGTGTTGGACCTGCTCTTTTTCGGCGGCCCCCTGACCCACAACAGCCTGCTTTACCTGACGCGCCGAATACTCACTAACTGCCAAGCCATGATTCACTGCCGCCACCATAGCTACGCCTCGGGCCTGACCAAGCTTTAAAGCGGAGTCAGCATTGCGCGCCATAAACACTTTCTCAATGGCAAATTCTTGTGGAATATAGGTTTCAATTAATTCATCGACCGCACGATATATCTGACCCAAACGAGCAGGCAGTTCAACGCCACTTATTTTAACGTGACCACTAGCAATATACTCACGCCTAGCGCCGATGGCATTAATGATGCCATAGCCTGTGATACGTGAACCTGGATCAATACCAAGAATAACTGCCATAAGTGGCGCCCGCACAAATATCTTCAGGTAATACTAGCAAAAACTGTACAAAAACACAGTAGTTTTTTACTAAGTTTCAGGGCTGCTGAAAATTCGCTAGTCTGTCAAAAACACGTAAGAGCCTGGAAAACCCTATTTAGCAGGGACAACTTCAGGTCAATCCTCCCCGAACTGAGCCAACACATCATCACTGACATGCGCATTGGTAAACACCTCTTGCACGTCATCCAAGTCTTCCAATACATCAATAAGGTGCCATATTTTTATAGCCGCCTCCCTATCCAGCTCGACTTTGGTAGCCGGCACCATGACCAACTCACCAGCACCATCAAAACCCGCCTCACACAACGTTTCTTTGACACTCAGATAGTCAACAAAGGCAGTTTGTACGATAAAACCACCCTCCTCCGTTGCCAGCATATCTTCAGCACCGGCTTCCAAAGCCGCCTCTAGGAGCGCATTTTCATCTGCTGCCCCAGTAAATACAATCTGCCCTTGGTGACTAAACAAATAAGAGACGGAGCCATCGGTACCCAAATTACCCCCATTTTTACTAAATGCCGCCCGCACTTCCGACACCGTGCGATTGACATTGTCAGTCAAACACTTAACCAGCACTGCAACACCACCAACACCGTATCCTTCATAGGTTTTTTCAGCATAGCTTTCACCATCCCCAGCACCAGCGCCACGGGCGATGGCCTTGTCGATAGTATCGCGCTTCATATTGGCGCCTAGTGCCTTATCAACTACCTGACGCAATTTCGGATTATCATTCATATCAGCACCGCCTTCTTTGGCAGCAACCACTAGTTCACGAATGATTTTGGTAAATATTTTGCCACGCTTGGCATCCTGAGCCGCTTTACGGTGACGAATATTAGCCCATTTACTATGACCGGCCATGGTTAGTTACATCCTCCGTATACATGCCTAGACTGATTGTCGATAAAAGTCAGGCAAAAACTCCTTACTAGCACCATCTTGTGCCTGGCAAAAAGCATTTGCCTCCCTAGAAGACAATTCAAAGATAAAAAAAAGGCTACCTAGGGTAGCCTTTTAAATCAAGTTTTAGCTTAGGATTCAGTGACTTTTTCCCGCAGCTTGATATTCAATTCACGCAATTGCTTATTACCAACGACACCTGGCGCTTGCGTCATAACACAGGCAGCACTTTGCGTCTTAGGGAAGGCTATCACTTCACGAATAGAGGATGAACCAGTCATCAACATCACCAAACGATCCAGACCAAAGGCCAGACCACCGTGTGGCGGACAGCCAAACTTCAATGCGTCCAGCAAAAAGCCAAATTTCTCTTGCTGCTCTTCAGGTTCAATTTGCAGCAAATCAAATACCTTCGATTGCATGTCCTGATCATGAATACGGATGGACCCACCACCGAGTTCACAGCCATTTAGTACCATGTCGTAGGCACGGGACAAACCTTCTAACGGTGCTGCTGCCAGCTCTTCTGGCGTACACGAAGGCGCGGTGAACGGGTGATGTATCGCGGTAATGCCGCCATCACTGGTTGCTTCAAACATGGGGAAGTCAACCACCCAAAGTGGTGCCCATTCGCAAGTCATCAACTGCCTGTCTTCACCTAGCTTGCAACGCAATGCGCCCAAGGCTTCGTTAACAATTTTTGCACTATCAGCGCCAAAGAAAATAAGATCACCATCTTCAGCTTGCAAGCGTTCTAACAATTGACCACGTACTTCCAGGGGTAAGAACTTCACAATCGGAGACTGCAGACCGGCTTCCAAATCAGCTTTGTTATTGACTTTGATATACGCCAGCCCACGTGCGCCATAGATGCCTACAAATTTAGTGTAATCATCAATTTGCTTACGGGTCATGCTATTACCACCAGGTACTTTTAAGGCAGCAACACGACCATTTGGATCCTTAGCAGGGCCCGAGAACACTTTAAATTCAACATCTTGCATCAAGTCATTAACAGAGACCAATTGCAGTGGAATACGCAAATCAGGCTTATCCGAACCATATTTCTCCATAGCTTCTGCGTAAGGCATACGCGGGAAGCTGCCCAGATCAACACCAAGCTGCTCATTGAACAGCTCAACCACCATCTGTTCGGTCAAACCCATAATCTGATCTTCGTCCATAAAGGAGGTTTCAATATCAATCTGGGTGAACTCGGGTTGACGATCAGCACGCAAATCTTCGTCACGAAAACACTTGGCAATCTGATAGTAACGATCCATGCCTGCCACCATCAACAATTGCTTAAACAACTGCGGTGATTGTGGCAAAGCGAAGAAGTGACCATCGTGTGTGCGACTAGGTACCAAATAATCACGAGCACCTTCTGGTGTTGCACGAGTCAGAATAGGTGTTTCGATGTCCAAAAAGCCATTTTGATCGAGGAAATTTCGAATAAAGGTGCTGATTTTAGAGCGCAACCGAAGCTTATTAGCCATGTCTGGGCGGCGCAGGTCAACATAGCGATATTTTAATCGCACATCTTCACCAACCGACTGATGCTCATCCAACTGGAACGGTGGGGTTTCAGATTTATTCAGTATCACCAGCTCATGCCCCAACACTTCCACTTCGCCGGTAAGCATCTCAGCATTATCGGTGCCCGCAGGGCGTGCACGAACAATACCTGTCACTTGCACGACAAATTCATTACGGCATGAGTCAGCGAGGGCAAAGCTAACCTCACGGTCTGGATCAAATACGACTTGTACGATACCTTCTCGATCACGCAGATCCAAGAAGATTACACCACCGTGATCACGACGACGATGCACCCAACCGCATAGGGTAACGGTGTCATCCTGGCTAATATCCCTAGCTCGTAAATCACCACAATAATGGCTTCGCATAGTATAACTTCCTAAATTTTGTTCAATTAAATTAATCTTTGGATTCGGAACTGCTAGCACCACTGTCGCCAGCCAAGTTCTTTTTTGCTCCCGTTTTAAAGTCGGTTTCATACCAACCACTACCCGATAGACGGAAGCCAGGAGCACTTATTTGTTTGGTAAATTCCGCTTTGCCGCACTCTGGGCAATCGCTCAAAGGGGCATCACTTAATTTTTGCAAACAGTCTTTTTCAAAACCACAAGCTTTACATTGGTAGCCGTAGATGGGCATACTGTGCTCCAGTCATTATCAGGTATTACGCAAACGCGCAATTATACTCGCTTTTACCGGCTTTGTGGAACCAGTAGCTCAAGTAATAGTTACGATATTCATCCACAAAATGGCACGGCCCCCGCATTTATTTATCATTCTTTTGCAGCTTTTCATGACCAAAGCATTTATCAATGCGCCCCAGCGGCTTACAATAGCAGCTTTACATTATTCGACCAGATTGGAAGCCCAGTACCATGCGCGCCAGCCGTTTTTTTATAGCTACTCAGAAAGAAACTCCAGCCGATGCCGAAGTCATCAGTCATCAACTTATGTTGCGCTCCGGTATGATCCGTCGCCTTGCCTCTGGTTTATATACTTGGCTGCCTCTAGGCGTTCGCACCCTGCGCAAAGTTGAAGCCATTGTTCGTGAAGAAATGAATGCCGCTGGTGCACAAGAACTTTTGATGCCCGCCGTCCAGCCCGCCGAGTTGTGGCAAGAGTCGGGCCGCTGGCAACAATACGGCCCCGAGCTTTTACGCGTAAAAGACCGCCATGATCGTGATTTTTGCATTGGCCCAACCCACGAAGAAGTTATTACCGACATGATCCGTCGTGAAATTCGTGGTTATAAGAGCTTGCCGGTCAACCTCTATCAGATTCAAACCAAATTTCGTGATGAGGTACGCCCCCGTTTTGGCGTCATGCGCTCCCGCGAATTTATCATGAAAGACGCCTACTCCTTCCACCTAAGCCAAGCATCATTGCAGGCCACCTATGATGCCATGCACACGGCCTATACCAATGTATTTACCCGCCTTGGCTTGGATTTTCGCGCTGTCCGCGCCGATTCGGGCAGTATCGGTGGCGATGCGTCACAAGAGTTTCATGTATTGGCCAGTTCTGGCGAAGATGACATTGCCTTTAGCGATAGCAGCAACTATGCCGCCAACCTAGAAATGGCTGAAGCGTTAATGCCTACCGAGCCACGCCCTGCTCCTGCCGCCGTTATGGATAAGGTACACACACCCGACCAAAAAACCATTGAAGCGGTATGTGAATTTTTAGGCCAAAGCCAACAACAAAGTTTGAAGTCACTTATAGTGCTAGGCACGACTGACGAAAACGGCTACCAACCATTAGTGATGCTGGTACTGCGTGGCGACCATATGCTGAATGAAATCAAAGCCGAAAAGCACCCTTTGATTGCCGAACCGCTGACTATGGCGCCAGAAGAACGCATCCAGGCTGAGCTGAAAACATCACCAGGCTCCATTGGCCCAGTGCATACCCACATTACTGTTATTGCCGATCGTGCTGCTAGCACCATGGCTGACTTCACCTGTGGCGCCAACGAATCCGGTTACCACTTCACTAACGTAAACTGGGAGCGCGATACCAGCTACCACACCACCGCCGACATACGCAGTGTTGTCAACGGCGATCCTAGCCCATGTGGCGAAGGAAATATTACCATCAAACGCGGCATTGAAGTTGGCCACATCTTTCAGCTAGGCGATAAGTACTCCAAGGCTATGAGCGCCACAGCCCTAGATGAAAACGGCAAAGCACAAGTGATGCAAATGGGCTGCTATGGTATTGGCATTACTCGTGTGGTGGCAGCGGCCATCGAACAAAATAACGATAACAAGGGCATCATTTGGCCTATGCCCCTAGCGCCCTTTGAGCTGGCACTGGTGCCACTAAATTACGACAAATCAGAGCGTGTGCGCCAATTCACTGACCAGCTATATGATGATTTAGTCAAAGCCAACGTTGACGTGATACTTGATGACCGCCCGCTCCGCCCAGGCAACAAATTCGCCGACGCAGAGCTGATGGGTTTACCTCATCGCATTGTCATCGGCGATCGAGGTCTGGACGCGGGCATGCTGGAATACCGTGATCGCCGCGCTAGCGAAAATGAAGATATGCCTATGGACGGTATACTTGAAGCCATTATGGAAAAGCTGACAACTAGCAACTCATAAGGTAAATCGCCAAAAGGCCCAAGCAATAAGAGCCTTAGCGAATAAACTACCAGCACGTAGACAACATAGAGATATACCCCATGACCGTAAGCATTTACCACAACCCACGTTGCTCCAAGTCCCGCACCACCCTAGCACTGCTAGAGGAAAAAGGGTTCACGCCTGAGGTGCGCCTATACTTGGAGGATAGCCCTAACGCTGAGGAAATTAAGCAGCTGCTACTGATGCTTGGTATGAATAGCCCACGGGATCTTATGCGCAAAGGCGAAGACGCCTACAAAACAGCCGACCTTGGTGATGCCAGCCTATCAACAGAAGCATTGGTTGCCGCCATGGTCGCCAATCCCATTTTGATTGAACGCCCTATCGTAATCAACAACAATCGAGCGCGCATTGGCCGGCCACCAGAACAAGTATTGGAAATACTATAGCCTTATGGAGTATTCGCAAAAACGCCGCTACTCACGCGCTGTTAGCCTAGCCAGCTACTGGGGTTTATTGGGCTATTTTTGTATCAGCCCATTTATCTACCCCGTGGCCGGCACCCACCCTTTGCTTATTATTGCCGTCAAAACGCTACCACTAATCGCCTTTGCTCCAGGGGTGCTGGCACAAAATCGCCGCCACCTAGCCTGGCTATGCTTTGTATTGTTGATTTATTTCACTTTTACGGTAGCCATGTGGCAACCTCAAAGCGGGGTTACCATGGCCCTCATAGTCAGCCTATTTGTTAGTGCTATGATGCACATTCGATGGCACAATCGTGCTATCAATGGAGCCCCAATTAAGAAGAAAAAGCGTCCTTAACTAAAAGCATAAACCAAGGTTTCAGTACCAAAAATCAGCGAAGTCAGTTGCTCATAGAAAGAAAAGACAGGGAAAAAAGGCAAGCAGTATGAGCCTGCCTTTAATTAGACGCCGTGGGCACGTCGGGCCAAGCGCTGACGTTCAAATTCACGGATACGCTGACGGTAATGTTCAACGGTTTGTGCGCGCAGTACACTGCGATTTTCATCGTACAGTTCGCCACCCAGGTTATTGGCCAGACACTGCGCTGTTTCAAGCATATAGTCAAACGCACGAATACTATCGTTGGCACTTGGCAAGGTCAAAAAGAACACCACACCGGCTGTATGGATATTCGCTATTGTATCCAAATCGAAAGCGCCCGAATCCGTCATATTAGCCAAACTGAATTGCGTTTGCCCTTCGGTAAGACCGTCTTCAAACCGGTGGAACAGGTCCATACTGCCATGCACCATGCCACAAGCTTCAACCAAGCCGAGCAAGTTGTTACCAAAGAAACCCTGTGGATCTTTAGCAGCAACGATGATACTCAACACCTGCTCGACATTGGCCACCACAGATTCTTCTGATTCAACTAATTCTTGTAGGCTCTGTGCTTCTTCTGCCTGTTTGCGACGATTCTCTAAGAGTTTCTTGCCGAATGAGAAAGAGGTCACCTTGGCAAGTCGAGCACCGATGCTTTCAGCCTTATTTTCAACTTCGTCCAGACCTGTGTCGGTAAGTAAGATATCATCATTCTCTGGGGCCGCGCTCAGCGCTGAGTCTGCCTCCAATTGCTCTAACTCAAAATCTTGCTCACCAAGTTGCTCTGCAGTTTCAGCTATACATTCAACGGCCATCTCTGCCTCTAACGCATTCTCAGCGGCCACTAACGGGTCATCTTCCAGAGCGTCTTCCAGTTCAGCGGCATTTGTTACAGGTTCGTTAGCGCCTTCCAAGTCCGAATATTCACTCCAATCATCAAGCGCTTCTACTGGCGCCTCTTCTTGTTCTGCGAACATGTCACCCTGCACCATCTTGTGAGACTCGACCACTTCATGCACTGGACGAGTTGGATCAAAGACGGCCATCAACGGGTTTTCTTGCTCCTCAGAAGCTAGTTCTTGCTGGCTATCTTCAGGCGATGCCAAATCAAATTCAGGTGCGAACGGTTCTGCAAGCTCTAGCTCTTGGTCCAGCGTCGCCGATGACTCCATGGCTATTTCACTGACTGTCTCATCATCCATTAGCGCCGCTTCCACAGCGCCATGCTCTTCATCTGCCGCCACCGACTCCATATCAGAGGCAAAAGATTCTAATTCAGGTTCTTCAGATACCTCCGCTGCGATATCCAATTCGTCCAACACTGGTGCTTCTGCATCGACATCAGTAATAGAACAATGTTCGAATTGCTCTGTTTCTAGTTCAGCCGCCTCTGCTACCGAACCAACTTCTTCTATAGGTTTAGGGGTATCCGCTACTTCTTTAGCGACAGAATGCTCTGCCAAGCGAGCGCCGCCATTGGGTAATTCAGCGCGAAAATCACTAACCGGTAGGTTTTGCAAGGTTTCATCAAGATTGATGGCTAACGTGGAGGGGCGGGAAATCATGCGGCGGATGCCGTCAATGGTGATAGCAATGATGGTCATGCCACCACATAATAGAAACCAGTGCGTCAATGTCATAGGTCAACCGTATGCATTTGTAGTTATCTCTTATCTGGAGTGCTGTCCAAACAAGGCCATGTTTACCATGAAATTATAGCAATCAGGCACACTATACCCATATTTAGCAATTAGCGAAACCCCTTTTAATATATTTTTTTAATTCTATTTATTGAAGAATATTATATTAACAGGTGTCCCTTTTGTGAACATTTATAATATTTATAAGACAAAATCCAAATAACGATTTGCGTTTTCGATTTGGCTAATGAAATCCAACTGGAGCGGCCTACAGGGCAACCTAATGTTCTTGCTTTTATAATATTGTGCCAAACTCGAGTCATGAGTATTAATTGCTTAATACAACATATTCAATATACGAACATCATTTTTAAATATCCAAAGCCAATTAGATCTAACATTAAATATGCTAGAACTGTATTATTTTTTACTAGACATGTAGAAACAGCTGAATAAAAATTCAGGGAAGAACACTTCTATATTATTAAACCAACTCTTGGGTCAAATTAACCGCTTCATCTATATCCACGGTCACTAGACGAGAGACGCCAGATTCCTGCATGGTCACACCTAACAGCTGCGTGGCCATTTCCATCGCAATTTTATTGTGAGAGATATAAACAAACTGCACTTTTGCCGACATTTCGTTCACCAAGCGAGCATAACGCTCAACGTTGGCATCATCAAGGGGGGCATCGACTTCGTCGAGCATACAAAACGGCGATGGATTTAGCTGAAAAATGGAAAAAACCAGCGCAATCGCGGTTAATGCCTTCTCGCCACCAGAAAGCAGATGAATACTACTGTTACGTTTGCCCGGTGGCTGCGCCATAATAGTAACGCCGGTTGATAACAGGTCATCGTCGGTGAGTTCCAAAGTAGCACGACCACCACCAAACACCTTGGGAAATAACTGCTGTAAGCTGGTGTTCACTGCATCAAAGGTTTCCTTAAAGCGACTGCGAGTTTCACGATCAATTTTGCGAATCGCCTCTTCTAAGCTGTCCAAAGCAGTTATTAGCTCTTCATGCTGCTTATCAAGAAACTCCTTACGCTCCTGCTGCTCCTTGTATTCATCGATAGCCATCAAATTGATCGCACCCAAGCGCCGAATACGGTTTTGTACTTGCTCTAGTAAACGACTCAAGGCCCCCTCTTCTGCCTCTTCTGGCAATAGGTCCGCCAACTTTTCGACCAACATATTCTGCTCAGCCATTTGTTGTTTAATATTGTCCGCCGTGACTTCAATTTCCCGCTCTACTAAACGCTGATCTTGCAGCATCTGTTCACGATGAGTAATGTCCTGCTCTTGTCGCAATTGCTGCTGCTCAATTTCTCCAATTCTGGTTTCCAAGTCAGTCATGGCTTGGCGCTTTTCGTTCATTGCCACTTCAGCAACCATGCGCTGCTCCACCAGCACTTCTAATTGCTGCTGCATTTCCGGTGCTGGATCCTGCCCCTGCTCTTGACCACGCTCTAGGATATCTTCTTTACGCTGCTGCCATTCTAGATTTTGCTCCTGCAAACGCTCCAAGGAACGCCCCAGGCTGTGTTTTTGAGCTTCCACACTGGATACGCGCGCCTGCAATTGAATTACTTGTTGCTGGATTTGAGTATGCACCTGACGATGCTGCTGTAATTGTGTTTGTATCTGCTCTTTTTGTTGCTGCAAAGCAGGTTGTTGAGACTGACTGGCCTGCAGCGCTTGCTCTAGCTCTTGCTGTTGCTCTGCCAATAGCTCAATAGTTTGCGCAAGCTCCTGGTGCACCAGCTTTTGCTCTTGAATACGCAGTTGAATGCGCTCGTACTGTTGTTGTTGCTGCGCTTGCTGCTGTTGTAACAAGGCCAACTGCTGCTGCAACTGTTGGTGGGCCTGTTGCGCTTGCTGGCTTTGCATGCGCTGGCTCAACAAAGACTCATGCACCTGGTCGACCTTCTCTCGCTGCATCTGATGCGCGGCAAAAAACTCGTCTTGTTGTTGCTGCAACCGCTCTAGATTTTTCTCTTGTGCCGCCAATTGCTGCTGGCGCTCTAACAAACCACTACCTGCATCAGCCTGGGTGGTTTTAGCCGTTCTCGACCAGCCTTGACCAAACCATAAGCCACTTTTCAGTATGACACTGGCATAAGCAGGCAAGTCAGCCAGCTTCTGTTGCGCCTCGCTAATCGAATCGGCAACAACGACATGGCCCAATAAACCTGCCACCTGGTCACTGCCCCTGACTTTTTCTAACAAACTACCCGCCAGGCTAACGGACTGCTGATTTGTATGCAGCAAAGCCAAACCGGGATTAGCCAGCAGTGCTTCTGCCTCTTGTAATACGGACTCTTGCACAAAGGGTGCGTTTAGCCAATCACCCAGCACCTGCTCGACCGCCGCTTCCCAACCAGCATCGACTTTTAGACTCTTCAGCAAGGTATTTTCGTCACTTTGCAACCAATCTGACGGGCACTCAGTAGCAACTTGTTGAGCATCTTCTAGTAACAAGTGCAAAGAGGCAACCTGACCTTGTACCTGATTGAGTTCACTCTTTACCTTATCAAGAGCGCTTTGACTATCTTGTTCACTACTACGCAGTTGCTGCTGCTGCTCTTCTAAGTCACCCAGTTGCTGCTGCTGGGATTGCGTATTCAGCTCAGCCTCAGCCAGCTGTTCCTGCAATAATTGCAGATTATCGCTATCCTCTTGCTCCACCAAATTCTCACGCTCTTCGCGTAAACGTTGTAATTCTTGCGCCAACTGTTCAAAACGCTGACCGTGGTGTTGCAAGTTAGTTTTGGTGACATCCAACTGCCGTTTTAATTCACCCTGCTCACTTGCTTGCTCATCCCATTGCTGCTGCCAGCTTTGCTGATCCTCTTCGCTAGCTTGCAATACTAGCTCTGCTTCCAATAGCTGTTCTTGGGCAACCTCAGTATCCGGGGCCAGTTGATCTTCTTGTTGCTGCAAATGGGCAAGTTCGCGACTATCATTGGTAATCACCTCTGCGATGCGCTCAAGTTGACGTTGCGTCTCAGCATAATCAGACTGCCACTGCTGCTCTTGCTGCTTCTGATGCTCAATGGTTTGCTCTAGGCGGGCAATATCCGCCCCTAATCGATAGTATTCACCTTGGCATTCAGTGAAGCCCTCTTGCTCAATGGCAAGACGTTCTTTTTGCACATCCAACTGGGCCAAGCGGGTGTTCTGCTCACTTCGATAGAGATTGATTTCATCTTGAATACGCCCCATACCAATGCGCTGATCCATGAGCTTTTCACGGAGATTGCGCCACTGTACTGCCGCCAATTGGGATTTATGGGTACGCTCTTCTTGCTTGAATTGAGTGTATTGTTCAGCCGCCGCAGCTTGCCGCTTAAGGGCCTCTAACTGACGCCCTAATTCTTCACGCAGGTCTTCTAAGCGCGCTAAGTTTTCGCGCGTACGACTGATGCGGTTAGATGTTTCACGTCGACGCTCTTTATAGCGGGAAATGCCAGCAGCTTCTTCAATATAGACTCGCAGCTCTTCTGGGCGCGACTCGATCAAACGAGATATCATACCCTGTTCAATAATAGAGTAACTACGAGGCCCCAGACCCGTACCTAGAAACAGGTCGGTTACATCTCGGCGACGGCATTTTTGGTTATTGAGAAAATAGGTGGACTGGCCTTCACGAGTCACTTTGCGCTTAATGGAGACTTCATTGTAGCTGGCGTATTCGCCAGCCAAGGTGTGATCATGGTTATCAAATACCAGTTCAATGCTCGCCTGCCCTACGGGTTGCCTTGAGGTAGAACCATTAAAGATAACGTCGGTGGCGCTTTCGCCGCGCAAATTCTTAGCGGAGCTTTCACCCATCACCCAACGCACAGCATCAATGATATTTGATTTACCACAACCATTAGGCCCCACCACGGCACAAAGGTTACCAGGCAGATTCACTGTGGTAGGGTCGACGAAGGATTTGAAACCAGCTAATTTTATACTTTTTAGACGCACAAGTTACTCAAACTATCCTGTCCCTATAACCATGGCCTAATATTATTGGCTTGGCAAGATTCGATCAATGGCCAAGTCTACCACTTCTTTTGCAACAACAGAAACACCTGTTACCTGTCCCACCAAATCACCACCTTGCTGACCAGGTTGGCCACTTTTGGCAATATGGGCCACTATATCCAGTTGTGCATAATTGGCCAGATCAATATTGGGCAATAAAGCCATGGCATTGGTCAACCTAAGCTTTATTGGCAAAGACCGAGGGTCTAATTTCGTGGCCAGCAAAGGCATACGCTGACCCGCCTCTCGAGCATAAACAAATAACACCGCCTCTTCATTACTTGGCACCTGCAGCCCATTGACCAAACGCACTTCGACATTAATGACGACATCTTGGGCATCTTCCCCTTGCTGGACTCGCAGTTGTTGACGCGCATTGGCAATGCCAGCTTGCAGGGATTGGACACCCCCACTATTGCCAGCGCCCACCAAAGCTTTTTGCCAAAATTCGATAGCGGCTTCAAAATTTTCAGTTTCAAAAGCCTGAATACCTAACAGACTCAAAGCTGAAACATCTTCTGGGTTGGCGGTCATAGCCACAGCAATGGCATTGTTAACACGCTCACTAAAGTCACCGTCAATATAGAATAGTGCTTGCGCATACTGTCCCAAAATAGCCGCTCTTTGTGGAGAACCAAGAGGCGCATATTGCAGGGCTTGCTCAAAGGCAGCTAGGCCCTGTTGAGATTGGCCGTTTTGCATATAGGAATTGGCCAATATAAACCAACCCTCTGGGTTGTTAGAGTTGCCCTGTAAATGGGCCTCCAAGTCAACCAGCATCTGCTCCATGGTTTCTGCACTTTGCATAAGAGCACGGGTAGCCTGCATATTTTCTCGCTGCTGCATGCCGGAGCTGGCACCTAATTCTAAATAGGTAAACCAACCTGCAGCCGGTATTAATAGCGCCGATGCCAACAACAAGTAGCCGCCACGATTGCTGAATTTGGGCAGCGCGACCTGACTCTGCAAGTCCTCGTACAAGGTTCGTTCCAACTCAGCGATTTGTGCCTCACACTCGCTCTTGGTCAAATTACCCGCCCCTAACTCAGCTTGTAATTCTTGTTGGCGCTGCTCAAACAAGCGCACATTGTCGGTTTGATGATTCGTTGTGTGCTGCAGGCTATCAGGCACGGGGCGTAATACAGCCCACAGCACGAAGACACTAGCGACAGCCAATAAAATAGCAACCATAGCCCAGTATTCAGTCATTGTTGGATTCCTTGTTGCTGTCACTTTTTACAGCATCAATTAAAGCTTGTAACCGAGCTTGCTCAGAGTCATCAAGGGCGGCGCCTGTGGCACTAACGTCTTTACCACGACGGAGCAATATAACCACCAGCACACCCAGCACCAGCAATACGGCAGGGGCCAACCATAATACGAGGGTCTGCAATTTGAATGGGGGATCATATAAGATAAAATCGCCGTAGCGCTGTACCATAAAGGTGCGAATTTGATCATCGCTCTTGCCATCATCAACCATCTGCTTTATTTGGCGCCGCAGGTCTTTGGAAATTATCGAATCTGAATCGGACAAGTTTTGATTTTGGCACTTAGGACAACGTAACTCTTCCGTTAAATCAGTAAACCGCTCCGCTAAGTCTGGTGACGCAAACTGGTAGGTTTCTATGGCAGAGCGGGCTGGGGAGGCTAGTGTTAATAGCGCACTCAGTAGTACTGCTGACAATAACTTCATCATTTTCTATTGACCTTGCTGTGCCATCAAGGCGTCATACTGGGGTTTTAACTTGCCCCAAGTCCGTGCATTCAGCTCACCAGTATGCTTATCAACGATGGTTCCCTGGGCGTCAACCAAATAAGTTTCCGGCGCACCTATGACACCCAACTCTATACCCAACTGCCCTTTTGGATCATATATGGAAAATTCATAGGGGTTGCCCAAGCGCAATAACCAGTCTTGAGCAGGGGCGCGCTGATCATGGTAGTTAACACCAATGATCCGCACACCTTCAGTGGCAACGAGCTCATTCAAAAACGCATGTTCGGCTTTACAGGTAGGGCACCAAGTAGCCCAAACATTAACCAGACTGGGTGTACCTACGATATCATCCAAGGCAATGGCGCGCACCGGTTCATCGAGACTCTCACCAATAAAGCTGGGGATTTTTTGACCCAACAAACTGGACTCTAGTTTATTCGGATCTTTACCCAAACCTTGATATAAAAACAAGCCCAAGCCAAAGGCCATTAACATGGGCAAAACAAGCAGCCAACGCTGCATACGACTGATCTTTTTTTCACTCATGACACTGTTCCTTGTCGAGCTCGACGACGATAGCGCTTATCCCACACTGCTAAACCCGCACCAATAGACATTAACAAACCACCTAGCCAAATCCAGCGCACCATAGGCTTAAAGTGAATACGTACTGCCCAAGCGCCATTTTCCAAGGGCTCACCCATGGCGATATATATATCACGGCTTAAGGCTGGATCAATGGCGGCCTCGGTCATCATCTGATTACGCGCATTATAAGTGCGTTTCTCTGGATACAAGTAGGTATAAAACTGCCCCCCTTGCTTAACCTGTATAATGCCTTGTTTGGCTATGTAGTTGGGGCCTGTAATATCCCGCGTACCTTCAAACACAAACTCGTATTGTTCTACTTCTAAGTTTTCTCCCGGGGCCATGCGGACGTCATGATTGGCCTGGTAATGACTCACCACAGCAATGCCCATGGCGGTCACGCCTACACCTATATGCGCTAGTACCATGCCATAATAACCGGGATTCAGTTCACGTAAGCCTCGGCCCCAGCCCTGGTGGCGCACTCGGCGGCTAAGGTCAGCAAAGCTGGTAGCCAACAACCACACCAGCAATGCTGCCGCTAAGGCCGTAGCCCAATTAAATTCACCGGCATAAATAATGGGGAAGGCAACGCCCCCTAGCAATGCCAGCAGCAAGGGAGAGCGCAACAGACGTCTTAGCTCAGTCACATCAATACTTTTCCACTTGGCAAGCAACCCCAAACCAAGGGATAGAATAAGCAGCACCATCAAGGGCACAAACACCGCATTAAAATAGGGAGGCCCAACAGAAACTTTGCCGCCCCCAAAGGCATCAAGCAACAGCGGATACAAAGTCCCTAACAAAACCACGGTAGCGGCAATGATTAACAGTACATTGTTGGCGAGTAAAAAGGTTTCTCTTGACCAGAAGCTATACACCACCCGACTCATCACCGTAGAAGCGCGGAAGGCATAGAGCAACAAGGACCCACCCACAGTAATAGTCAACAGCACCAGTACAAAAAAGCCGCGTTCGGGATCAGCAGCAAAAGCGTGCACCGACGTTAGCACGCCTGAGCGTACAAGGAACGTGCCCAACAGACTTAAACTGAAAGCAAGGATGGCCAATAAAATAGTCCAGTTTTTGAATAACCCGCGCTTTTCTGAGATAGCCAAAGAATGCATTAATGCGGTCCCCACCAGCCATGGCATGAAGGACGCATTCTCAACTGGGTCCCAAAACCACCAACCGCCCCAGCCCAATTCATAATATGCCCACCAGCTTCCGAGCACGATACCTAAGGTCAAAAAACCCCAAGCCACAATCGTCCAGGGGCGGGACCAACGCAGCCAGGCCGTATCAACCTTGCCATCCAATAATGCCGCAATAGCGAAAGCAAAAGCCACAGAGAAGCCAACATAGCCCATGTACAAGGTCGGCGGGTGCACGATCAAACCAAAATCTTGTAGTAAGGGGTTTAAATCAGCACCTTGTGTGGCACCCTCTGGCAAATAGCGCCAAAATGGATTGGAGGTCAATAAAGTGAAGAGTATGAATCCAATGGCAATCAAACCCATTACCGCCAGAACTCGAGCCAACATGATAGGCGGTAAGGATTTGGCAAACATACTCACCGCCACAGTCCACCAACCTAACATCAAGACCCAAAGCAACAACGAGCCTTCGTGGCTCCCCCAAACAGCACTAATTTTATACTGCACTGGCAAGGCGGAGTTGGAGTTGGCTGCCACGTACTGCACAGTAAAATCGTCGTATACAAATGCCAGAGTCAAACACACAAAGGAAACCGTTAAGAATAGCCCTTGCCCAATGGCCAGTGGTTTGGCCGCCATCACTAAACGTGCTTGGCCGGTATAACTACCCAATAACGGTAACACGCCCAAAGCAACGCTCATGCAAAGTGCTAAAATCAACGCCAAATGGCCTATTTCGGGGATCATTGGGCAGATTCTCCAGCTTGTTGACTGGCTTTGTGAGCTTGATCTATGGCTTCTGTCACCTCTGGTGGCATGTAGTTTTCATCATGTTTAGCCAGCACTTCATCCGCCACAAAAACACCATTTGCCTGCAGCTTTCCTTGCGCCACAATACCTTGGCCCTCGCGAAACAGATCTGGCAAAATGCCGTCAAAAGCCACCTTCACATCTTGTGCGTAATCAGTCATAACAAACTCAACCTGCAAGCTGTCTTGCGCACGCACAACACTACCCTCACGCACCATACCCCCGGCACGAATGCGCTGCTCTAGGGGCGCCTTGCCAGCAGCAATATCCGATGGCGAGAAAAACAGATTAATATTCTGTGATAGAGCGTATAACACCAGCCCCACGATCAGTCCGACGCCCGCCAGTAAGGCCAAAATAATGATTAATTTTTTCTTTCGCTTGGGATGCATAGCCATATTTAACTCTTTATTAACGACGCAATTGAGATTTAATTAGTTTAAGCAGGCGCTGCTGACGACGCTTAGCAGACCAGACATTGACAGCCACCGTGAGGGCAAACAGAGCATAGCAAATCCAGACGTAAAAACCATGCCCATCCATATCGATTAGATGTTGTAACGAGGTAAAGTACATCAGCGTTCCTCCAAATAGCGGGCAACCCAAGAAGCTTGACGCTCTTGATCTAATATCTCGTTGCGCGTGCGTTGCAGCACCAACCAAACAATGAGGCTATAACAACCAACCACCATTAATAATAATGGAATATACATTTCAGCTGGCATAGTGGGTTTGGCGGTGAGGCTAAAACTAGAGGACTGGTGCAGGGTATTCCACCACTCTACGGAGTATTTGATGACAGGTATATTGATGGTTCCTACTATGGACAAAATAGCTGTCGCCCGACCCGCTATGGAGCGATCGGCAATGGCTTGATTAAGTGCTATAACCCCAGTGTACAAGAACAACATGATTAACGTTGAGGTTAAGCGGGCATCCCAAACCCAATAGGTACCCCACGTGGGCTTACCCCATACAGCACCCGTTATTAAGGCCAGTGCGGTGAAACTTGCTCCAATCAGGGTACATGAGCGCGCAACCATGAAGGCCACTTTCATTTTCCAGACTAGGCCAATAAGGCCAGTGACCGCCATCATCACAAAAATGGACTGAGACAAGATAGCCGCAGGCACGTGCACATACATAATACGAAAGCTATTGCCTTGCTGATAATCAGCCGGGGCATAGAGTAACCCCCATAACAACCCCCAGGTAATCATTGCTATGGCGGCGACCATAAACCATGGTTGCAAACGACCGCCTATTTCAAAAAACCATTTTGGTGAACCCATTTGGTAAAACCACCTAGGCATATGCCAACTCTCAAACCAGCTCATGTGTTTACCTATATCACTTTATGTCTGCCTCATCGTGCTACAAATGTAGTCACTAGCCTTGCATTTGGCCTACTTTTAATGCCGTCGCCGCCGCCCAGGGCGTGACCATCAAAGCAAACACCAACATCGCCCCCAAGTACGCCATATAACCACCCACGGGCATGCCTAAAACAGCAGCGGCCACCGCTCCCGTGCCAAATAACAAAACCGGAATATACAGGGGCAGCACCAATAACGAAATCAACATGCCCCCACTTTTCACACCTGTCACCAATGCCGCACCTACAGCACCGAACAAACTTAACGTCGGGGTGCCAATTAGCAAGCCCAGTAACAAGGTAGGAATAGCATCCGCTGGCAAAAACAACATGGTCGCCACCAGTGGAGACATGATCACCAAAGGTAAGCCACTCACCAACCAATGCACAATAACCTTGGCAATAACCAAAGCCCAGGCAGGGTGTGACGTAAGCAACAATTGTTCTAGGCTACCATCAGCATAATCCGCCTTAAATAGTATATCCAAGGACAACAAAGTCGCCAATAAGGCTGCCACCCAAACAACACCAGCTGCAGTTTGGCTTAACAGACTAGCTTCAGGGCTCACACCCATGGGAAACAAGGCAATGACCAATACAAAGAATACCAATGGATTGACCATTTCCGCCGGATGGCGCATGACCAATAACAGGTCACGACGTATGACTGAATACATAAAGCCTAACATGAGGCAGTCTCCATGGCAGCATGTAAATCCAGTATCTGAACCCCTGGAATGTCAAGATCCTGATGGCTCGTCAACACAATAGCGCCACCTTGCTTAAGATGATCGGCAAACCAGGCTTGCTCATCAGCTATGCCCTGCTTATCCATGGCGGTTAAGGGCTCATCAAGTAACCATAAGGGTGCCGCATTTAAGTGTAAACGCGCCAACGCCACACGCCGCCTCTGCCCCGCCGATAGCTGTGCAGACATGGTTTCTTCGTAACCGCGCAAGCCAACCTTTTCCAGTGCCCTATAACGCTGATTTTCATCACTAGGAACACCCAGTGCTGTCAGCCAAGCCAGATTTTCATTAGCACTTAACTGATCTTTGATGGCCGATTTGTGACCGATGTAGAGAATACTTTGATCAAGGGGAAAAGACACGTTGCCCTGAAAAATGGGTAACAAACCCGCTATTTGGCGCAACAAGCTGGTTTTTCCTGCCCCATTAGGGCCTTTTATATGCCAAATCTCACCCGCTTTAACCGTTAAATTCAAGCCTTTAAACAGCATACGCTCATCGCGTTCACAAGCTAAATCTAAAGCCTGTAAAAGAATATCGGGCATGGTTGAGGGCATGATGAAAAAGGCTTCCGCAGTTAACTAGCTAGACACTGGCGCCATTATAACCTTTAAATTTGGCCAGCACAGCTTGTTACATAAGACAATTTGGATATAAAACAAATCCAAATCATGGATTAAAGCCATAAAGCGACTATTTGAGAACTAAGCAAGTAGCCACAGTAGCCATCCGCAACACCTTGGCCACCTGCTTTTCTTCCACACTTGCGGGGCCAGAAATGGTATTCACCAAGAGCCCAATATTTTGGTCCTTGAGCTTCAGCATATGGCCACGCCAGCGACTATCTGCATAATTCGGTGCCTTTATTTTCAAATCAGAGCTGGGGTCTACTAAAATTAGATCGGCATGGGCGTTGACCCTCCAACAAGATAGGCCCAGCACCCCCTCAGCCGCCACTAATGGCCCGGCCAACGCTTGCATGCCCACTATCTGCGCAACCGGTAACAAGATGGTTTGATTGCCCAAGCAGCCACAAATCCCCGCTACTGGATAGTTCATTGGTTCTTCTGCATCAGCAGCCTCTGCGCCTTGACTGCCAGGCTTTGCCTCTGAGCACTCAAGATCGCCTGGCTCGTCAAGCAACTGACCAAGATAGTCCAATAAGACCTGATCTTCATCAGCTCCAGACGAACCCTCACGAGTCATCAGGCAGCTCCCACTGAGGCATTTGCTGACGCTTGCGCAGCAATTGCGCAAGCAACAAATCATAGGCTTGGACACCTCTAGCTAAATGATTGTAACGTGACGGTACCTGTCCGGCCGAACTGGCATTACGAAACTGGGTATCGATGGGAATCACCGAATTGGCCACCCGCTCACCAAACTCGCCTCGAATGATACGTAAGCTTTGCACAGAGGACTTAGTGCGGCGATCATACATGGTTGGCACAACCAATGCTTGCAAGGGTTTTTTGCGAGTGCGTAATAGCAAGGCCAAGGTATTGCTCATACGCATTAAACCCTTGATAGCTAAAAACTCTGTCTGTACTGGCATGAGTAGCAATTCGCAAGCCGCTAATGCATTTACCATGGTCACCCCCAACACAGGTGGGCTATCCAGCAGTACATAGTCAAAACGATCCTGCAGGCTTTGTATGGCCTTATTTACTACTAATCCTAAGCCAGCCAAACCTACTGACTGACGCTCCAAAGCTGCCATGCGACTACTCGCTGGTAATAGGGTAATGCCCGCTTCCTCGGTGGCCAGTAGAAGCTGTTGTACGGGTATTGGGTTGACCTGAAACAGGTCATATACTGACCTCTTGATATTATCAGGGTCTTGACCAAAGTAGGCTGTCAGTGAACCGTGAGGGTCAAGATCAATCACCAATACGCGAGCCCCCTGTTGTGCTAGCAACCCAGCCAGGGTGACAACGGTGGTGGTTTTGCCTACTCCACCTTTTTGGTTGGCAACAGCCCAAACTTGCAAGTAGCTCTTCCCGTACGAAACTATGATTTAAGTATTTTGTAAACACAAACTAACATTTTTGCCCATAGTCGCCTAGGGATATTAGCCTAGTCTCACAAGCTTGTTTAAAGCGCAAGCTAATTTACCCATCTGGACAACTTACTCTAACTGCCTACCTTAGTTGATTCTACGGCAGTTAGTTGCAGAATCTTTTGGGCGATTCGACTCAAAGGCAGTTCCACTTCAACGCCACCTAGCTCCATAGCAGCTCTTGGCATGCCATACACCACACAAGACGCTTCATTTTGGCCAACGGTATGACAACCAGCTTCGCGCATACGCAATAACCCTCGTGCCCCATCGGCCCCCATGCCTGTTAAAATCACTCCCGTAGCAAGTCGCCCTACCTCTTGCACCATGGAATCAAACAACACATCGACCGAGGGTCTGTGGCGGTTAACTTTATCAGCCTGATGCACGCGGCATTTGAAGGTAGCGCCTTGACGGCGTATTTCCAAATGGAAATTACCTGGAGCTATATAACAGTGGCCCGGTAATACTTCTAGTCCATCCGTAGCTTCAACCACCGTCATTGCAGACGATTCATGCAAACGCTTAGCCAAAGAGGCACTAAACGTAGGGGGGATATGCTGTGCCACCAGAATCGGTGGCGAATTAGCAGGCAACACCTGCAACAATTGATTTAAGGCTTCCGTGCCACCGGTAGATGAACCAATGGCAACAATGCGACCACTGTGCACTATACCGGGGCTAGTCAAGCGTTGTACGGTATCGTCAGCATTACGGAGTTGTGAACTACTCGCTAAAGCAGCAACATTAGCTTGTGATGCCATATATAACTTATCCACCACCATGGAGCTAAATTTATCCAGTCCTCGCTCTTCTTGCAGCACTGACTTAGCCACATAGTCCAGTGCCCCCATTTCCATAGACTGCAAGGTGGCGGCCGCCCCTTTTTCAGTCAAAGTCGATACCATAACCACCGGCATGGGGCGCAGACGCATCAAATTACGCAAGAAGGTCAAACCGTTCATCTTCGGCATTTCGATATCTAAAGTCAGCACATCAGGAGATAACTGCTTAATTTTTTCTCTCGCATCATAAGCATCAACAGCAGCACCGACTACTTCCATACGGGCATCAGCATCAATAATGTCACTTAACAACTTACGTATTAAAGCTGAGTCGTCAATGACTAATACTGTTATTTTTTTCATAGCTCTGCCCAGCAAATTTCATTCATACCAAACCATCAAAACAAATCAATTTCACCTTCCAAAGGCTTGTTTTTAATATCCTGCAGGTAAGCCGCCTCACGGCGAACCACTGTTGCTTGATTGGTGTTTTGTAGTTTACACACACGTACTTTACCCGTATTAGGGAAATACAAAAGCTTACGTGGATAACGATCCCCCACATCATGAGCTTGTACGCGAATGCCCTCCATTTCCAAGAAACCAAACACAAACTCAATATTGCGCAAGCCAATATCCATAGTCATACTATCTAGCACCTTGCCACCACCAAATAGCTTTACTTCCAGATCGTCCTTGCAACCGCCAAACTTCAGTACCTCATTAATCAACACCTCCATGGCCCAATTGCCATAACGTGCTGCAGCCCCTTCAATACTGGGCACTACCGCATGGGCTCCCTTTTGTGGCAACAAAAAATGATTCATACCACCCACTTGCGTTCTCGGATTACGCACACAGGCAGACACACATGATCCTAACACGGTCATAATCATTTCGTCTTGCTTGGTCACATACACTTCACCGGGCATCAACTTAGCCGTCGAAATAGCCATTGCATTATCCCAATAGCGCTTAATCGATTGAAACCCGGGTAGCGCCGCTGGAAGAGTGTGACTTCGAGAGATATCAAGGCTCATCTAATTTTCCTGTACACAGTATTGCCGAGGCTCTCAAACCGATCTGTCAATTTATACATACTCTCTGAATGCCCAATAAACAGGTGACCGTCTGGCGCCAACATATCAGCAAAACGATCAAACAGAACTTTTTGTGTTGGCTTATCAAAGTAGATCACCACATTGCGACAAAATATAACATCAAATGGCCCCTTCATCGGCCACTGCCGCAACAAATTTAAACGCTTGAAAAACACCATATCTCGTAACGCCTGCTTGACTCTGACACGTCCATCGCCTTTCTCTTGTGGAGTATCAAAATAATCACTAATAATGTGCTTTGCTAAGCCTTCAACACGATCTACACCATAGGCGCCTTCGCGCCCTGTGACCAATACATTCGTATCCAGGTCAGTAGCGAGGATCTTGGTATCCCAATAGCTAGGAATCTGGTCCTTCAGTGTCATGGCAATGGTGTAAGGCTCTTCGCCAGTGGAACAGCCGGCGGACCATACACGTAAACGCTTGCGCTGCAGTTCTTCTACTAGGGTTGGCAATATGTTCTGCTCAAGAAAATCAAAGTGATGCTTTTCCCGATAAAATGAGGTCAGGTTGGTAGTAATGGCATTGACGAAGTGGATGAATTCATTGGAATTGGGCTCCAGAGCGATGGCCAAATAGTCATCAAACCCTTCGCTACTGGTGCGCCGAATACAGCGGGAAACGCGACTATATACCATATCTTTCTTGGCATCTGATAACACGATGCCCGCATAGTCGTATACCGCTTTACTGATTGCCACGAAATGCTTGGCTGTCATTATAAATTCGCGCTCATGCATTTCGTACTGTGCTAGGCGGGGGGTAAAGACCATCTTATCAGTCAATTGGCAATTCCCTTTTAGTCATCCAAGGCCAATACTTATCAGTGGTTTTCAATATCCAGAAGTTTCTCACAGTCCAGTAAAATGACCATTTTACCTTTCACTTCTGTCAAACCGTTAATATAGTTCTGACTAATATTCTGATTCACATTGGGTGGTGGCCTTTTATCCTCTTCTGACAGGCTAAACACATCAGACACAGCGTCCACCACAACCCCCATTATACGATTCACCCGCTGACTTTCTACCTTCAATACAATCACCACGGTATTTTCATCATACCGGGCCTCGTTGAAAGCAAACATCACGCGAAGATCAATAACAGGGACAATGGCCCCACGTAAATTAATTACGCCACTAACATGGGCCGGCGCATTCGGAATTGGCGCCACATTATCCCAACCACGAATTTCCTGTACGTTAAGGATATCAATACCGTATTCCTCTCCTTCCATGACGAAAGTAAGAAACTGCTGCAAGTCCTGAAAACCCTCCTGATTAATTGTGTCAACCATAGAGGCTGCTTGGGCGGCAACTGCTGGCACTTTATCTTGTTGTACATTATCCACCGTCTCCAGCCCCCTTTTATGCAGCACTACCAGCAATTTCGCCGGCTGCCATGGTTTTTTGATTGCCAGCCAAACCGATCAAACCAGCCACATCAAGAATCATGGCCACCGTACCATCACCTAAAATAGTGGCTCCGGATACGCCTGGCACACGTGTATAATTATCTTCCAAGCTCTTTATCACAACCTGCTGCTGAGCCATTAAATCATCAACCACCACGCTAACCTTCATGCCTTCGGCCTCTACCACGACAAGTAAGCTTTGGTCATAAGATAACGGTTCTGTGCGCAAGCCAAATATCGAATCCAGTGACAGGATAGGAATATACTCATCGCGCAAATTATAAACATCACCACCACCTGCCACGTTATTGACCAGCTTTTCATCTATTTGCAGGGATTCGCTGATCGACATCAAGGGGAATATATAAGTCTGCCCGGCAACCGTTACTAGTTGACCATCAAGAATAGCCAATGTCAGTGGCAAGCGAATGCGGAATGTGGTCCCCTTACCCAACTCCGTGTCTATATCAACAGAACCATTGAGCTCCTGAATGTTCCGCCGCACCACATCCATACCCACGCCACGCCCAGAAAGATCACTCACTTGCTCTACAGTAGAAAGTCCTGGAGCAAACAACAAATCCAGCTTCTGTTCCTGATTCAGTTGCTCATTATCTCCAACAATGCCGTTAGCTCGCGCCTTGGCTACTAACTTGTCTGCGTCAATGCCACCACCATCATCGATCATTTCAATGATAATATTACCACCCTGATGAAAAGCATTTAGAACAATAGTACCAGTTTCGTCCTTACCTTGATCAGCACGAACGTTTGGCGATTCTATACCGTGATCCATAGCATTGCGTACCAAGTGCACCAGAGGATCATTGATTTTTTCCATTACCGTTTTATCAAGTTCGGTTTGCTCTCCGCGCAGTTCTAATCGCACCTTCTTGCCCAATTGCAAGCTCAGGTCACGGACCATGCGGGGGAAACGATTAAAAGCAAAACTGATGGGCAACATACGTATACGCATGACACTATCTTGCAGTTCTCGAGTATTTTGTTCGAGTTGCACTAGACCCTCGCGCAAATTACCAATATGGTCGTCAGTTATAACTTCACCACTACCACCCATTTGTCCCAACATGGACTGGGTGATAACCAACTCCCCCACCAAATTGATCAAACTATCAACCTTATCGATACCTACACGGATGGAACTGGATTCGGCCTTACCTGCGCGCGCAGCCGGAGCTGGGGCAGGTTTGGCCGGTGATGCTGTCTTGGGCGCATCAGGGATAGGCTTGGCAGATTCTTGCTCGTCAGCCTTGGTTTTCGTGGCAGCCGTGCTCGTACCGTCTGGGGCATGGTCCACGGCTTCTGCAACGTTTGATGGCATTACTTCCGGGGCAGAATCAGCACTCCCCCCCAAGCGGCTTATACTAAGATCACACTCCCCTTCGACCCATTCAAATACTTCTTGCACATCCTCTAAGGGCATATCACCATGCAAATCCATGCACCAATTCAAATAAACAACATCGGGTTGCATGTCACGCAAAGTCGGCAATGCGCCAGTATCAGGCGTACTAGTCAATTCACCGAGTGTGGCCAGCTCACGCATCATACGGACCGGGTCATTGCCACCTTTAAGCATATCAGCTTCAGGTGTAAACTCGATATGAAAGCCGGCCAATGAATCAGGTATCGAATCCGAACCAGGTAAAACGCTCTCTTGAATTACTGGGCTTGCCCCCGTGGCCGGGACATCCAAGCCTTTCGCCTCAGCGGCGCTAGCACCAGTGAGAATGGACTGAAACATGATGGCTAACTGATCAGCACGGGTGGTATCTGGCTCCGTTTCTGCTTGAAGTGCCTCTAGCATGGTTCGCATGCAGTCTACTGATTGCAAAAATAGTTCTACAGAGTCTGCATCCAGCTGCTCTTCGCCTTCACGGATTTTATCCAACAGGGTTTCAAGGATATGAGTAAATTCGGAGATAGAAATAAAGCCAAAGGTGCCACTTCCACCTTTTATAGAGTGGGCAGAACGAAATATACTATTGATTAGTTCGCTGTCTGGATTTTCTGGCTGTAATTCAAGCAGCGCATTTTCCATCACGTCCAAGCCCTCGAAACTTTCTTCGAAGAACACCGCATGAAATTGGCTCAAATCAATACTCATGGCCCCATCCTTAGAACACTTCTTTGTCACCAAATATTGGTTAAACTGAAGGTCCTCAACCGATTACTTTCTTTATGGTGGCTAGCAACTTATCAGGATTAAATGGTTTCACCACCCAACCTGTCGCTCCTGCAGATCTACCAGCCATTTTTCTATCGCCAGCTGTTTCCGTTGTCAGCATCAATATTGGTGTGTATTTATATGCCTCCAATTGACGTAATTCACGCACTAGCGCAATACCATCCATATTGGGCATATTGACATCAGTTAGCACCAAATCAAAATGCCCACTTTTGGCGGCATCCAGGGCCAACAGCCCATCACTAGCCTCTACCACTTCATAACCAGCACTTTGCAGGGTGAATACCACCATCTGACGCATGGATGCCGAGTCGTCGACTGCTAGTATTTTCGTCATTAGATTAACTCCATTAATACTACTTAAATTTAACACTCATGGTCGTTGCTGATACAGTTTGGCTTGCCAACATCAATCGAGTATATCACCACATCCAGTCGCCTCAATCAATTTTTGTACAGAATGTTGCATATCTCGAATTCGAAGTTGGCCACCACGCACATGGCATTGTTCATTCAAGGCCAGCAGCAATTGCAGTCCTGCCGTATCCAAACGTTCGACCGCTTCAGCCTGCAGCACAACATGAGCCGCATCAGCCACTTCAGCCAATAACTGTTGTTGAAGCCCAGCTGCCTTGGCAATCGTTAAATCACTGGCCAAAGTGATGGTTGCTGTGTCACTCATAATCAAGCACCTTCAATACTACAATCTAGGAACATACAGCTACCACTCTAACAAAGAATTTGCCGTCCACAAAATTTATTAGATTTAGTCTTTATTCATCTGGTTTTTGGAGCAGCGTCAACTTGCCTCAGCCAGCATTCATTTGCACATACATTAACGCCGTCGTAATGGCGTCTCCCAGCGCTGTATGCCGCCCAACAACCGGAATATGCATCTGTTCTGCAATATCATCAAAACCCAGCTTCATTTCACAATCGTGCATACCTCTTGCCACCAAGCGACGCCGAAACAAGCTGGCTACATCAATACTGCGATTTGGCAAACCAAAACCGAATAAGGGCCGCATGGCTTTATCTAACACGGCTAAGTCATAGGCTATGTAATAACCCACTATGGGGCGATTGCCGACAAAATTCAATAATTGCTCCAGCGCTTTGGGTAGTGGAGAACCGTCAGCCAAATCGATACGCCGCAGCATATGCACCTTCACTGATTCGGCCGGCAAGTTGGCGGGAGCCTGGATATTAAGTGACAGCTTTTTACTGGCCATGACGCGATTGTTTTTAATGGCTACCGCAGCTATAGAAAGAATTTCTGCCTGCTTGATATCCATACTCGTAGTTTCAATATCTAGAGCAATGACTTCATCACCCCTATACGGAGCAAACAAATAGCGCCATTGGTCTTTGCGGCGTCCATGTTTAATCCGGTCCTGAAAGCGACGCATGCGACGGCGAAAATACACTATAATCTCCCACCCAACTGATAGCGCAGGGACAAATGTTTCTTGAACTCTTTGACTACATGGAAGGTATTTCGCAAAGTATCTTTTTCCAATCGATCCAAGTCATTCAGGTCAAGCATGTTTTGTAAGCCTGATTTTAAGGTACCATCTGTTTGGCGACCAAGTTCAGCCTTGACGCGTAGCCAATGCAATACAGAAAAGGCTTCTTGTAACTCATTACCCATACGCTGAGGTAACACCCCCGCATCAACGAGGGCATCTATTCGGGCAAAGGTGTTGGTTTCAGCAACTTGATAATGCAAAGCCATAGTGCGTATACCATGCACTATAGGGAAAATACCTCCTCGCTTCAAGTCAACACCATTACTGCGTTCGCGAATTCCGCCCAACAGGGTAAGCGGCGTATCAAAAACGAAAGTGAGCTTGGCAAAAGCAGATAGAAAACGCTTATTTTGTTGAATTTCTTTGAAAAACCAATTACGACTGGTTTTATATAAGGCGGGGTTACCGGCTACCGGGGCGGCATCAACGGCAATGGCAAGCTTAAGAATGCTATCATCATCCCCCACATTCACCCAGTCTTGCATACGCTTAGTCCACTCACTAATTGGTTGCACCCAAAATGGATTACTCACCATGACATTTCCTGGACATGGCGGGAAACCAATTTCTTGCAGGGTCTGCGCAAACTCACCCATTACTTGTGAACATTGGGGCCAATCCAAGCCATCGCGCATGATTAAGCCATTATCTTGGTCGGTCTTGGTAATTTGCTCACCGCGGCCCTCACTTCCCATGACTACTAGGCACACATGAGGGAAAACATCTTCAGGCACCATCAAATGGAATAGTTTAGCCATTAAGCGTTTATTCAAGGCAGCCAATAAGTCCATCAAAAAACGTACTTTCACACCTTGTGAATGGAGCGACCGAATTAGCGCCTGCATATCTTCTGCCGCATTGCGCAACTCATGAACACTGCTGGCTCGCTCAATGCGCATGCTCACAACATGAGAGTGGCTGGAAAAGAAACTCAAGGCTTCAGCCAAATCTACCACTCCCCGCAGTTCACCGTTGGCTAACACCACCACACGCGCAATTTCGTGCATGGTCATGCGAACTAAGGCATTAAACAAATAGTCACCCGCTTCCACAGTGATCAGCCGGTAATTAGCAATATCCTTAACAGACGAGGACATGGGCAATTTATTCAGCACTAAAGCATTCAATAAGTCCGTGCGAGTAACCATACCGTAACGCTTACCGCGTCGCACCAAAACACAGTCAGTATGCTGCTGATCCATCAGTTTGGTCGTTTGCTCAATATCAGAATCAATGTCCACCACCACCGCCTGCCGCATACATGAAGTATCCACAGTGGCCAACATAAACTCAGTCATGTTTAGGTCATGATTTTTGTTTTCTAACAAATCCTGTTGCATGGATAGGTTATTAAAATAACCACCAAACTGACTATTGCGATGAATAAGTTCTAGCAAACACTTAGCTGGCAGAATGTAACAAATGGTTTCTTCATCAGCAACGAAGTCATGCAAGGCCTTACCTCGAATGGCTGACCAGGCACCAAAATAGTCATCGGGACCATAATTTACCAAGGCATGATTTTGTGTTGCCTTGTCTGCGCTGGTTTCCAGCTCGCAAACGAAACCTTTGAGAATAAAATGCAGGCCTTCTGACTCACCACCACCGGTGATGATGGTCTCACCCCTTTGAAAGTAGCCGATATCCATATTATCGGCCATATAATTTAATTCTTGCTCACCCAAAAGGCTAAACGGCACGGCCTGGGTATTAATGTTTTGTAACAAACTCATGACTAATTAGCTTTAATAGTAGGCTGATCCTTGGTTACGCGGCACCCGAATATCTTGCACCATGCGCTGAATTGCCAAAGGTGGTGGCGGCGTCAAATGGGCCACAATATAAGCGACTAGAAAGTTCAATAACATACCCATAGCACCAAAGCCTTCAGGCGAGATACCAAACAACCATTGGTCTGCAGAGCCACCCATAAACTTAAAATAAACAATATACGCCAAAGTAGATCCTAAACCTATCAACATGCCACTGATAGCGCCATACTTATTCATGCGTTGATAAAAAATTCCCATAATAATAGCCGGGAAGAAGGAAGCGCAAGCCAAACCAAATGCCATAGCCACTACAGCAGCAACATAACCGGGCGGATTCATGCCCAAATAGCCGGCCAAAAGCACACCCAACATGGCGGCCACACGTGCTACCGTCAATTCCTGCAGATCAGTGATCTGCGGCCGTAAGGTTTTTTTAATCAGATCATGGGATACCGCCGTAGCAATAACCAATAATAATCCCGCCGCCGTTGACAAGGCGGCAGCCATAGCACCTGCAGCGACCAATGCAACGACCCAGTTGGGTAACCCTGCCACCTCTGGATTAGCTAACACCATGATATCTGGGTCCACAAATAGCTCATTGGCAAAGGGCTGCTGCTGCGCATCAAAAGTGCCATCACTTGGATTCATCACTGGGCGCGTATTGCTATAGATGCTGCGACTAACAGGGTCATCAGGCACATCCCAAAAGTCCGGCCTTTCATCTTTGCCGGTGAAAGCCCCGCCAGCGGCGTACTGCAAGCGGCCATCGCCATTATGGTCATACCAAGCTACCAAGCCCGCGTTTTCCCATTTTTGAAACCAGTTGGGCATATCCTCATAGAAGGTCCCTTTACCGTCGACACCATTGACGGTTTCGATAAGATTAATGCGTCCAAAAGCCGCCACAGCAGGTATTGAGGTATAAAGCACAGCAATAAATGCTATCGCCCAAGCCGCAGAGATGCGCGCATCACGCACCCTAGGCACAGTAAAAAATCGCACAATCACGTGGGGCAATCCAGCGGTACCAAACATTAACGCCGCCGTAATAAAGAACATATCGACACTGCTCTTGCTGCCCTCAGTAAAACTGGCAAAGCCCAACTCCTCCACCAAGCCATCCAGGTGATCGAGCACATACACCCCTGAATCCAAAGTTGCCCCCAAACCCGTTTGAGGCAGCAGATGCCCAGTCATGGTGAAGGTCAAAAACAGAGCTGGCACATTAAAAGCAAATATCATCACACAATACTGAGCTACCTGAGTATAGGTAATTCCTTTCATGCCACCTAACACCGCATAAAAAAATACCACACCCATCCCGATCATAATGCCCGTATCGATTTCCACTTGCAGAAAACGAGAAAAGACAATGCCTGTTCCTCGCATTTGACCTGATATATATGTAAACGAAATAAATAATACGCATATTACGGCTACCACTCGGGCGACATTGGAATAATAACGGTCGCCCACAAAGTCAGGTACTGTAAACTTACCAAATTTTCTCAAGTAAGGCGCCAACAACAAAGCCAACAAGACATAACCGCCGGTCCAGCCCATAACGTAACCACTGGCATCGTAGCCGGACAAAGATATGACCCCAGCCAAAGATATAAAGGATGCCGCTGACATCCAGTCTGCTGCCGTTGCCATACCATTGGCCAGTGGAGTCACACCTCCACCAGCCACATAGAAGTCATGGGTGGTTGCCGCCCTGCTCCAAAAGGCAATGGCGATATACATGGCAAAAGAGGTCACAATGAAAATATAGGTGAGAAATTCTAAACTCATGTCTTTATCCCGGATGTCGCTGGGTTCACTTATTACTCGTGGACGTCAAACTCGTTATCTAAGCGATTCATACGCCAAGAATAGGCGATCGTTAATAGGCAAAAACTCAATATACTGCCCTGGTTGGCAAACCAATAACCGATCTTATAACCAAACAGTTGATACTGATTTAGCTGGTCAACAAATAGAATGCCAGCACCAAAAGATACTAAAAACCAAATACTGAGATAGAGAATGATGATTTGCAGATTGCGATGCCAATAGCGCTGCGCCAAATCTTGCTGTTGCATAGTTAGCCTTTGTTATTATTGTTAATTGAAAGACAATATATCATGATTAATGTTTGGTACAATGCTTTGGGAACGACATAAGCAAAACCATAACCTACTAAGGTACTTAGAAAAGTACCGAATAATAATAACAGAAAAGGTCCAAAAAATTTGATTTTTTAAACGTTTTTTGGGCCTTTTAAAACCTATATCTAACTGCAGCCTGAAGCTGACTGGATAAGTAATACAATACCAGCAGCCTGTTGAGGAGCGGGATAATGGAGCACTCATAGATGCTGGATACTTGGATAATTCTGCTTATTTCTGTGGCCTATGTTGGCCTCTTATTTGCCATAGCTTATTATGGTGATAATCAGAGCACATCAGCCACAAAGCGCGTCAGCAAGCCGATCATCTATAGCCTATCTTTGGCTGTCTATTGTACCTCATGGACCTTCTATGGTTCCGTATCCAGAGCCACCCAAGGCTGGGATTTTTTATCCATCTATTTAGGCCCCATCCTGCTATTCATCGTTGGCTGGGGACTGCTTTACAAAATTGTCCTCATTGCCAAGCAGGAAAACATTACCACTATCGCTGACTTTATTGCTTCGCGCTATGGTAAAAGTCGACGTTTAGCCATACTGATCACTACTATGGCCACCCTAGGCATACTGCCTTACATCGCTTTACAACTAAAAGCGGTCGCGCAAAGTTTTAATATCATGGTGGGGCAAAACCATGCCTTTGAAGGTCAATACGATACGGCCCTAGTGGTAGCGGTATTTATGGCCATATTTGCTATCTTGTTTGGTACGCGCCACATCGATGCATCTGAACATCACGAGGGCATGGTGCTGGCTGTTGCATTTGAGTCTTTAATTAAGCTGATTGCTTTTGTTGCTATAGGCCTGTACGTCATATTTATATACTTTGACGGTTTTGGTGGCCTGGACCGATATTTAGCTGAAAGTGGTATGTACGAAAAAATGGGGGCCTTCAATCCGTTAAAAATTAGCTTTCTCACAGAAACACTATTAGCCATGTTTGCCATACTGTGTTTGCCTCGCCAGTTTCAAGTAAGCGTGGTAGAAAACACCGATCCACGAGACATTCATACGGCACGCTGGATGTTTCCCAGCTACCTTTTAATATTTAGCCTCTTTATGCTGCCGATTGCCGCCGCGGGCAACAAAATGTTCTCTGGCACCAACGTGGCTTCTGATACCTATGTGCTGATGGTGCCACTCATGGATGGTGCCACTAGTCTGGCCACACTGGCTTATATCGGGGGTCTGTCCGCCGCTACAGGCATGGTTATCGTGGCGACTATTTCCATCAGCACCATGATTAGCAATGACATCATCATGCCGATGTTATTTAGGTTTTCACCTCTGGACCCTCGTCGCGATAAAGACATTGGTAGCTTGCTACTAAAGGTACGCCGAGTGACCATCATAGGCATATTGATGGCAGCTTATGGCTATTATTCCTTAATTGGCAACAACAACAGCTTGGTTTCTCTGGGCCTTATTGCTTTTGTTGCGGTAGCCCAGTTTGCCCCAGCCTTGATTGGTGCCGTCTTCTGGCGCCACGGCAACCGTTATGGGGCACTGTGTGGGCTTAGCATTGGCTTTGTCATTTGGTGCTACACCCTGTTAGTGCCCTCCCTTACCAGTGTCGGCATTGGCATTGAAAATCTCTTGCAATACGGGCCCTTTGGTATCAGTTGGCTGCGCCCAACAGCCTTATTTGGTATACAAGGTCTGGACCCCATTAGTCACGCCACACTACTATCATTAACTCTGAACAGTTTTGCATATTTTTGGGTATCGCGCTCAACAGAAGCCAGACTGCAGGACCGTATTCAAGCCGACCACTTTGTTGACCAGCGCATTAGTGGCTCCGTTGAGGGCACCCCATCAGACTTTGACAATGCTCGTTTCGTAGATCTGCAAACCCTGTGTGAACGGTTTTTAGGCACCAACCGCACCCGTGACGCCTTCCATACCTTCGCCCGCCAGAGTGGCCAATCTTTGCACCCTCACGCACCGATTAGCCAAGAGCTACTCAACTATACCGAACGTATGTTAGCGGGTGTCATTGGCGCTTCTTCGGCACGAATCATCTTAGCATCAAGCCTCAAGGGCAAAGAGATGCAACTTGGAGATGTGGTTTCCATTGTGGATGAAGCATCGGAATTATTTAAATTCAACCGCTCCATGTTGCAATCTACCATTGAAAACGTTGACCAAGGTATCAGTGTGGTTGATAAGGACATGAAACTGGTATGCTGGAATCAACGCTATATAGAAATGTTTCAGTTCCCTGAAGGCCTCATAAGCCTTGGCCGTCCCATTGCCGATATTATTCAACACAACGCAGTACAAGGTGATTACGGCGATAGTGACAGTCTAGACAGTATGGTAGCTAAGCGCTTGGAAGTCCTGCAACAAGGACGCACCCACTCACACCTACGTTATCGTAAAGATGGCCGCGTATTGGAAGTGCGCGGCAACGCCATGCCAGGTGGCGGATACGTCAACACCTACTTGGACATTACCGAATACAAACGTACAGAAAAAGCCCTCAAGGAAACCAACGAAACCCTAGAATCCAGAGTCAACGAACGCACCAAAGAGTTATCTGTTGCCAACCACCAACTGACCTCTGCCAAGGTGGTCGCCGACCAAGCCAACCAAAGTAAGACACGGTTTTTAGCAGCGGCCAGCCACGATTTATTGCAACCACTGAACGCTGCGCGCCTGTTCTCCTCCGCCGTGTCGCAAAAGTACCCCGAAGGAGAACTAGCAGAAATTCTTGGACACCTAGATGACTCCTTAGGTGCAGCAGAAGAGCTGATTTCCACATTGATTGATATTTCCAAACTGGATGCTGGCAACCTGCAACCTGAACTAACACATTTCCACATCAATGACATATTTCAAAAACTCAGTGCTGAGCTCAAAGTCATGTGTCAAGAAAAAGGGATTGAATTCCACCATGTACCAAGTCATCACACTGTGTATAGCGATCAAAGCCACCTGCGCCGCATCATTCAGAACTTTCTCACTAACGCTGTACGCTATACTCCCAAAGGCAAAGTTCTCCTAGGCTGCCGTCAACACGGCAACCAGTTAGACATTCAGGTTTGGGATACCGGAGTAGGAATTCCCCCACAAAAAATGCAAGAAGTATTTGAAGAATTCAAGCGGCTTGATCACCCTGCTACGAACGAGACTAAGGGTTTGGGCCTTGGTTTGGCCATTGCAGACCGCACAGCTCGCATGCTTAACCATCAATTGAAAATCGATTCGTGGCAAGGTGCGGGCAGCGTATTTAGTATTCTTGTGCCCTTGGGAGACAGCAATCTAGTGCGCAAACCAAAGCCAGAAAATGGCGCCAGTGTGCGCTCGAAAAGTAGCCCACTTGCTAATCTAAACGTGCTAGTGATCGACAACGAAAAGTCAATATTAGTCGGTATGCGTAAACTACTAGAAGGCTGGGGCTGCCGAGTCGTCACGGCCATTAATGTTTCTCAGGCTCTGGAGTTAATGCTGGCTGATGAATTTGAACCCAATGTGATACTGATTGACTATCATCTGGACTTGGGAGCGACCGGAGTGGAGGCTTTAGCTCGCGTGCGTGAGGTATACAACCACTCTATTCCCGCCGCTTGCATTACCGCAGATCGTACAGATTCTGTTATAGAGACCATTCGTCAAGCCAATGCTTTTGTATTGCACAAACCTGTTAAACCAGCACCATTACGCGCCGTGCTTAGTCAGTTGCAAGCCAAGGCAAAAATCAACGTATTGGAAAACTGACAGGGAACTTGCACATTAGCCAAGACGTATTACGTATAGGGTCGCCCTGCAAAGCAAAAACGAATGCTCTCTACTGATTCACTTCTTGATCTTGGGGGTGCTCTATCTGCAAGCGGCTCGCCGCTATTACCGCTTGAGTGCGGCTATAAACACCTAACTTGCGAAGAATAGCGGTAACGTGGGCCTTAATAGTGGCTTCAGACACCTCCAGTTCATATGCAATCTGCTTGTTCAATAGACCTTCGGTCAGCATGATCATCACTTTGAATTGTTGGGGTGTTAAGGTCGCCAGTTGTTCCGCAAATTTATTGTCTTCAGCATCAGTTGTGGCATCCATATCTGGCAAATCGTCCGGTAGCCAAACTTCACCATTAAGCACTTCTCGGATGGCATCAGCAATGGTTTCCATAGAAGATGACTTGGGAATAAAACCTGTTGCCCCAAACTGAACAGCACGGTGCATTACAATTGGCTTCTCATTACCAGATACAACCACTACAGGCACCGAGGGGTAATGGTTGCGCAAATAAATTAGGCCAGAAAAGCCATTGGCTCCTGGCATATGCAAATCCAGCAACACCAGATCAATCTCACCATGGACATGCTGCTCTAGCTGTTTCAAGCTTTCCGCTTCGAGAATGCGGGCATCATCAACAGCGCTAGTCAGTGACTGCTTCAAGGCAGCACGGAACAAAGGATGATCATCAGCAATTATAATAGTGTGATTCACACAAAACCCTCTACAAACTAAATATTTCAGCGGCAACTAAGCCAGAACTAGTGTAAAAGAATAGAACAATTAGACGCTCAGGGAAAGAGCTCGCAACAAAAACATCAGCCCATAAAGTCAGGAGTGATAAGAATCAAACCTCCTGACTCATCTTTTTCAGTGCTTAACGATTGCGACGATTATCTATTAAGTCCTCAACCACACTTGGGTCAGCCAAAGTTGACGTGTCACCCAATTCACCAAAGTCATTGGCGGCAATTTTACGCAGAATTCGCCGCATAATTTTACCAGAGCGAGTTTTGGGTAGGCTCGGTGCAAATTGAATAAAATCAGGTGAAGCTATTGGGCCAATATCAGCCCGCACCCAAGTGCGCAATTCCTTCATCAACTCATCTGTCGCTGGGTAACCGTCTTTCAGCGTCACATAACAATATATACCCTGGCCCTTAATTTCATGGGGATAACCAACCACAGCCGCTTCAGAAGTTGCTTCGTGAGCCACTAGCGAGCTTTCTATTTCGGCAGTACCCATGCGGTGACCGGAGACATTAAGCACATCATCAACACGCCCAGTGATCCAGTAATAACCATCTTCATCACGACGCGCGCCATCACCCGTAAAGTAGAAATTTTTGAAAGTAGAGAAGTAGGTCTCTTCAAAGCGCTCGTGGTTACCCCAAATTGAGCGCGCCTGGCCTGGCCAACTATCAACAATAACCAAGTTGCCTTCTGCTGCACCCTCAACAATTTGACCTTCGTTATCAACCAAAGCTGGCTGCACACCAAAAAAAGGCAAGGTTGCAGACCCAGGTTTGGTTGCAACAGAACCTGGCATTGGCGTAATCATGTGGCCACCTGTTTCTGTTTGCCACCAGGTATCAACAATCGGTGCTGTGCCATTACCAAACACTTCACGGTACCAATTCCAAGCTTCTGGGTTAATCGGTTCACCAACAGAACCCAGCAATTTAATACTGGACAAGTCGGCACCGCCCAATACATCATCACCATGCTGCATTAGGGCACGAATAGCCGTTGGTGCGGTGTAGAATTGATTGACTTTATGCTTGGCAATCACATCACCAAAGCGAGAATTGCTTGGGTAATTAGGCACACCCTCAAACATCAAACTAGTTGCCCGATTTGCCAGCGGACCATAGACGATATAGCTATGCCCAGTAATCCAACCCACATCAGCCGTGCACCAGTAGATATCACCTGGCTGATAATCAAACACATACTTGTGCGTCATAGCCGCCCAAACAAGGTACCCGCCACTGGTATGTTCTAAGCCTTTTGGCTGGCCAGTAGAGCCTGACGTATACAGAATAAATAGCGGATCTTCAGCATTCATCACTTCTGGAGTATGCTCAGTAGAAGCTGGTCCAACAATGTCGCTGTACCATACATCACGCCCCTCAACCCAACCAATATCCCCACCGGTGCGTTTCACGACAACCACTTTTTCGACACAATCAAGATTTGCCAAAGCTGTATCCACGTTGGCTTTAAGGGGTACGCTGCGGCCCCCGCGCAAGCCCTCATCAGCGGTAATCACGATGTTACTGTTAGCCCCTTCAACACGGCCCGCAATCGCATCAGGAGAAAAACCACCAAAGATCACCGAATGCACAGCACCGATGCGTGCACAGGCCAACATGGCTACGGCAGCCTCAGGGATCATGGGCATGTATAATGTCACAACATCGCCTTTCTTGGCGCCTTGGGCCAACAAAGCATTACTAAACTTGCACACCTCTGTGTGCAATTCTCGGTAGCTAATATGACGGGAGTCGGCTGGGTTATCCCCTTCCCAAATAATAGCGATTTCATCGGCGTGCTCTGCTAAATGACGATCCAAGCAATTGGCAGCCACATTGAGCTCACCGTCGGCATACCAGTTGATGTCTATGTTTCCCGAGACAAATGAAGTGTCCTTGATCTTGGTAGGGGCCTTCAGCCAGTCAATGGTATTGGCTTGCTGGGCCCAGAACGCTTCCGGATTTTCCACTGATTCCTTATACATGGCAGCACGAGAGGCTTCATCGAGCCAAGAATTGGCAGCTACCTGTGGATCTACGGGATAGGTCTTCACGTCGCTCATATTAATATCCTAACTGGTGTGATTTTTTAAATGATTAGCTTTACGGCTAGCTTAGTTATAGTTATACCAAGCATTATCAGAATAATGAATAATACTTTGGCATATGGGCCTGTATTCTTCTGCAACGAAATGCGCCTTATAATTGTTAGATCACTGAGCCAAAGACTAGTTGGCAACAAATTGATCAGCCAACATGACACTCACTGTCTCATGCAGCTCACTATAAACAATCACTACCTTGCCACTTTGTAACTGCGATTTAAGTTGGGCTACTTTTGTTGCCAAGGGTGTTTCGACCCAACCATAATCAGTACCATCTCGGCTCGCATACTCTTGCAGTAAATTATCTAGGGTGGCCACGGGCAATTGTTGCCAAGGAATAATCATTAACTTACCAGTCGTGAGCAACAAGATCATTAGCGCGGGCCCAGCACAACTGCATCACCCTAACTTGATCTTCAGCTTGGCTTAAATCCAGCCCCAGCTCAAAGCTTAGATCCTGTAATTCCTCACGCCAATAGTCTCCTAAAACGGTTTCCATGTCGGCACTACTAGCACCCCACTCGAACGCGGGGTGAATATCAATCGCTTCAGCTATCAGGTCAAAACTGCCAGCCGGTGTGTAATCTGCGTGGCACAGCACCCACTGACCATCAAGATCATCGTTCATCTCCAGCATCACATCTTTTACCGAATGACCCTGGGACATTATAGTACCCAGATCCAGATGATCGCTGTAACACAATTGGCTCGGCCAGTCATCGGCTGGCAATACCAGGCTGGTTTTAATGCTGCCGTCGGCTAGGCTCCAAGCACAAGCTACGGGATAATAAGGGGCTTCGGGGCTGGTTTCGATAGCAAGAAAATTGGCACAATCCATACACGGTTTCACTTAGACAATAAACAAATTAAAACTTCGGCTCAGTGTATGGGATAAACATAGGGAGTCAAGTATTTAAGCCACCCAATGTATTTGTGCATCAAGGATTCGAATCTTCGTTAGCAGGCAGCCGCGGCGGTACAGGTTCCGCTTGCCGTATAAAGTAGTGCCCCAGATGTTGAGTAACTTGGTGTCAAAATATAGGTATACGCGCCGGCCGACTGAGTGCCTTTACCGGTAATGACCCCCGTTGCACTGGTGAGGACCACACTAGCCGTGTTATCCGTTGCTGTGGGCGCCTGCAATGCTATCTCTCCATAACTATCACAGGCCGCCAGCTCCTGCCCTGCAGCCATCAAACAGGCCGCCTGTGAGATCCGCACTGCCTGGGTTTGCTGCACTACTTCCATAAAGCGTGTTTGCTGCAAATAGCCTTTATAAGTTGGTACAGCATAGGCAGCAAGGATACCAATAAGCGTCACCACCAGTAGCATTTCCAACAAGCTAAACCCCCTAGCAGTATACTGACCAACCCCTAGTCGATTTAAAAAAAACTGATAAGTGTTATGTTTTGTCTTCCATGACATTCCTTCACTTGGCATGACAACCTCCTGTCGTCAGGTTAAATATTCTCCTCACTGGGGTCCAGAACACCCGTTGAAGCATCGTTTTCGTTATCGTCTCCTGCGATAGCATAATCTTCCTGTGCCCAAGCTCCAAGGTCCAATTGTTGACAGCGTTCACTACAAAAGGGGCGATAGGCGTTGTCACTACGCCAGTGTATATTGGTTTGACATTGAGGACAGGGGTATTCACGCATATTATTGTTCCGCTAGTTTTAACAATTGCTGGTGTAGTTGCATCACCTGCTGGTTCAAGTGATCCAAGGAACGGGTATTATCAAACACAATATCGGCACTGGCTAAGCGCTCTTGCCGCGGCATTTGTTTACCTATAATGGTTTCTATTTGCGCACCAGAGTTGTTGTCTCGTTGGCTAGCACGCAATACCTGTTGAGTCGGTTCGGCATCAACCACCACAACTTGGTCAACCAACTTTTTTTGATCTGTTTCTAACAACAAAGGCGAAACCAGCACCGCATAGGGGCCATCACTAGCCTGCAATTGTGTGATTATGCTGGCACGTATTACTGGGTGTAACAAGGCTTCTAACCACACTTTAGCTGGCTCATTTGCAAATATGATTTGGCGCAATTCAGCGCGTCGAAGCTGCCCCTGTTCATTGACCAAATGATGACCAAAGTAATGGGTAATTTCAGCCAAGCAGGGACTACCCGGTTCAACCACTTGGCGCGCCACAATATCGGCATCAATAACATCAACACCCAAACTGCCTAGTTTTTCAGTCACACTGGTTTTACCGCTGCCAATACCACCAGTTATACCCACAATGTAGGTCATTAAACTGCTCTCCACTTGTTCTGCATAGCCACCTGTCTTACCGGAAAGTGGCCAAAGCAAAAGGGGGTCACTGGCCTTGGTACCAACCACCCTCAACCATCACTGTGGCACATTGTACCACCCAAACCAGCTCATCACAGCAGACTCCCTAACTGCATAAGTGGCAGATAGATAGAGACCACTAAACTGCCTACTAATATAGCCAAAGAGATCGTAATTACGGGTTCCAAGAGCATGCTGAAAGTGGTTATTTTGTCCACTAGACGTTGTTGCAATTGGTCACATAGGCGTTGAAAAATGTCCGCCAGGTCGCCAGTTTCCTCAGCCACTTGCAGCATGGCCACCTGAACGTCAGAAAAATCTGCCTGGGCGAAGGCTTGGGACAAGCCCAAACCCGATTGCAAGTTTGTCTGTAGTGCAAGCAATTGCTTGACCAAACGCCGACTTAAACAAGCCCTCTGTACTTGCTTTAGAGCGGCCAATATAGGGACACCACTGGCCACACTGCTCGCCAGCAGCTGCATCACTAATATTTGGCTTTGTAACTGAAAAAAACCCCGCCATAAGGGTACCCAAGGTCCGATGAGGTCTCGACAACGCCGACCAAGGGGGGATTTAAGCAAAACGATCGTAGTGATTAAAGTAAGCACAATAAACCCCAACAGCCCTTGCCCATATGTTTGCAGCCAGGCAGAAGCCCATAACAACCACTGTGTCGCGACGGGGATAGGCTGCTGACTATGTTGCACAAGACTGGCTATATTGGGCACCAATAAAAGCACAATCATCAAACAAACAACGGCCCCGACAATAAGCGTAATAGTCGGCATTAACAAGCTCCGCTTTAGCTGCTTAATTAAATCCGTACGCTGCGTTTGTTGGCTCGCGAGTAGGCCCATAGCTTGACCGATGTTAGAGTGGTTTTCGCCTGCCTCTAACAGCCCCACCTGATAGCCGTTAAGGAGTTTATATTGGGCACAAACTTGAGACAGGCTATAACCCTGTTGCATGCCGCTTTGTATTACCCATAATTGCCAGCGCAAGGTAGGGGTGGGGTTGGATGGTCGGGCTAACTGTACACTTTCCAACAACGGTAGACCGGCCATTAAAAGGCGCTGCCATTGAAGACACAATTCCGCCAATGCAACAGAGGCGATAGGACTGGGGCGAGTATGCCAAAAGCGAAGACGAAATTGGCTTTTTAAGTGCACGCCCTGCTGTGCGAGCTGACTGCGTAAGTGCACTATTTGCCTGACCTTAGCGACACCCTGACAGGGCTTTAAGGCAATATCTTCACCATACCAAAGAAAGCTCACCATAGTTACACCAACACCCTTTTTAACTCATCTAATCCGGTATGGCCTGCCATCACTCGCGCTATACCTTGCTCATAGATACTGTGACAAATTGTTGTTTGTTGGTAACATTTAGCATATTCAATTTTAGCGGGTTGTTGACCTTGTTCTATCTGAGCCCGTTGCCAAGCGGTGATAGGCCATATTTCAAATACCCCAAGCCGACCCTTATAACCACCATAGCACTGGCTGCAACCAACCGCCTGAGCCGGGGCAAAGGGCCCAAACTCGTCACCACATTCAGCTTCAACTTGGTGCCAAATAGGTGATTTGGCAGCATCTAACTGACCTTTAGATAATGGTTTCTTGCAGTTGTCACACAAACGACGTAACAGACGTTGGTTAATTACTAGCTGTAAACAGTAACTCAACCCCTGTAGGTCAACACCGAGGCCAAAGCAACGACTGATTGCTTCCAATGCCGTATTGGTGTGCATCGAAGTCAGCAATAGGTGCCCAGTCTGGGCGGCTTTTATGGCCATATCGGCACTTTCTGCATCGCGCAGCTCACCCAGCATGATGACATCAGGGTCCTGCCGTAATAAGGCCCTGAGTACGGAAGAGAAAGTGATACCAATATTGGGAGCTGGAGCAACCTGGTGCATGCCCAACATCACCATTTCTACGGGATCTTCAACACTCATTACATTAAGGTGGGGTTGTAATAAATTTTGCAGGGCAGCATACAGAGTAATGGATTTTCCCGCCCCCGTTGGGCCGGTCACCAGCACCATACCCTGAGGTGCTTGCAGGTGTTCCTGTAGTACCCTTAACTGCCGCAGGCTCATACCTAGGTCAGCTAAAGCCAAAATACCTTGGCTGCGATTTTGAATACGCATAACAAGCTTTTCACCTAGGTAGCCTGGCAAAAAGCTACAGCGTATATCCAGCTGATTTTGATTTATGGTGGTTTGAAAACTGCCATCCTGAGGTTTACGCTGCTCACCGATGTCTAATTTAGCAAGTAGCTTGACCCTAACTATCACCGCTTTGCCAAGTGCCAGAGGCAAAAACACCAGCGGCTGCAATAAACCATCGACTCGCTGTCGCACCTGCCAGCCCAGGGTTTGCGGCTCGACATGTAAATCTGAAGCCTGACTGCGACTAGCAAACAATAGGCACCCATCTACTAGCCCAGGCGCATCTTGGGTACGAACATATACGTCTAACATCGGCTTCCTTGCCTTTTAACTAGCCGCCGGCCCATGCACCAGCTGGCCATCTTCTGTATTAATTAATGTCTGTTTTTTCGGCTTTGTGCGCACTGTTATTAATGCCCGCGACTAAAGCAACTCGCCCTTGAGTTGGCGTGCCAAGGTGACAGCGTACTTGTCTGTCATACCCGCAATAAAATCCATCGTATGGCAAAGCGCTTGATAGGCAGTAACGTTTGCTTCGGGTTGGTGGGTGCCCATCAATACCAAATATTTCTGAGCCTTAAAAGACACCTCTCCTGTAGGATTGCCAATTCGCTCAAGAGCAGCCGGCACAAAGCCATCCAGAATAGTTTCTAGAATGGCACTGGCTCCCAACTCAGTGCGATGGCGCTGTGGAGATTCAAATATGCGCTTACGGGCCAGCAGCTTGGCATTGCCAATGACCTGTTGGGTAACCGGGTCCGTGTGACTAATTAGGTCACCTTCCAAACAGCCTTGTAACAGTGCTTGCTCCTGTTCAATAAATGCCGTTGCACAGGCACTTACCAAATAATTAATCACCTTGCCTCGTAGTAACGCCAAGCGTCGAGTGGAATAATATTCATCGGTCATTGGTGTGCGTTCTGGTACCACGAGTGGACCAGTAATGGGAGCAAACAACGTCATCACGTCAACCTCATCAAGAATGCCCAGCTCAACACCATCTTCTAGATCAACAATGGCATAACAAATATCATCGGCAGCCTCCATCAAATACACTAACGGGTGACGGCACCAGTGATGATCACCTAGTTGCAACAAGCCCAAACGCTTGGCAATTTCGTTCAATATAGGCGCTTCTGCTTGCAGGACTCCGTATTTTTTGGTCTCTTGTGCCAAGGGATTACTGGCTAACCAAGGGTATTTTAAGAAGCTACCCAAGGTGGCATACGTAAGCCGCATACCACCCTTAAATTGGTGGTATTCTAGCTGCGTCAAGGTACGTAAGCCCTGAGCATTGCCTTCAAAGTTGAGCATATCAAATTGTTCAGCCATGCTCAGATTGCGCAACCCACCGGCCTCATGGTATCTGGCGAACCAACCACGTATGGCATTTTCTCCAAAATGACCAAATGGTGGGTTACCAATATCATGCCCTAAGCAGGCCGACTGCACGATGGCACCAACATCATGGGGTTGCACCCAATCTGGCCAGTGTCGGTGCTGACTTAGTTGTTGAGCCACACTAATACCCAAACTGCGCCCAACACTAGACACCTCTAGACTATGGGTTAAACGGTTGTGTACGTGATCATTGTGAGACAGTGAGTGCACTTGGGTTTTATGACCCAGACGCCGGAAGGCACTGGAAAAAATCAAACGATCGTAATCTTTATGAAAGGGCGTGCGGCCGATCTCGTGATAGTCCTTAGACGGCTTACCAATACGTTGATCATCCAATAAACGCTGCCACTGCATGGTGGACATCTTTTAGCTCCCTATCTGGCCCTGACACCACTTAAATAACAGGTGCTTAGTTACGGTAAAAAGGGTCAAAGCTAAATGTCCTTGACCCCTTTCGCCGTTACTCTAGCACGATTTGGTCACTAATGCGCTCGATGGTGGAACTACCAATACCTTTCACTTCAAGCAGTTGATTGATATCTGTAAAGCCTCCTAATTGATCGCGCAAGGCAATGATTGCCTGGGCTTTGACCGAACCAACACCAACTAGGGCACTGGCAATTTCCTGAGCAGTAGCGGTATTAATATTGAGATCGCCTTCGGCTGCCTGGCTAAAGGGAGTCCAGCTAAGCAATACTGACAGGCACAGAGCTGATAGTAGTGGTATGAATTTCATAAACCTCTCCTTGATTTGAATTGGCACTAACTTATAGTGCGAGCAAGGGACATCCTGTTCCCTACTCTTTCAGTGTAGCAAAAATATTAGTTAATGCACGGCGGCCAGTTCTGCTTCAATTTGGGCAAGGGCCATCATGGGATCGTCAGCTTGGGTAATGGGACGCCCTATAACCAAGTAATCACTACCCGCACGAATAGCATCGGCTGGCGTCATAACACGTTTCTGGTCACCAGCTGTGGCAAATGCGGGGCGAATACCAGGGGTTACTAAAATAAATTCTGACCCCAGCTTTTGCTTTAGCAGTTGCGCTTCCTGGGCAGAACAAACAACGCCTTCAAAACCACTTACTTTGGTAAGTTCGGCCAACTGCAACACACGCTCTGCGGGTGATTGGGCAATACCCGTTTCGCTTAGACCTTGGGCATCCATGCTGGTGAGTACGGTGACAGCAATTAAAATCGGCTGGTGCCCTCCTTTTGCTCGTAGCATATTCAGGGTAGTTTGCATCATCTCGCTACCACCACTGGCATGCACATTAACCATCCAAACACCCATTTTGGCAGCGGCTAATACAGCCTTAGCTACGGTGTTGGGAATATCATGAAACTTAAGATCCAAGAACACCTCAAAGCCCAAGTCATGCAGGCCCGCCACTAACTGTGGGCCGGCACTAGTAAACAGTTCCTTACCCACCTTTACACGACAACGCGCTGGATCCAAACACCTCGCCATGGCCACAGCTTCATCATGACTGTCATAATCTAAGGCCACAATAATTTTTGTATCAACTTGCAAACTACTCTCCTCGTAATCCATAAACAGGTTTGGTAGTGTCCCACTGATGACAAGTTGGGCACTGCCACTGCATATTATTGCTGGCATAGCCACATTGCTTGCATTGATAGGCTGGTTTACGCTGTTCCAGGGCCATAGTTAGGCCCTGCAAGGCCTCTAATGACTCCTTGGCATGTTCGGTAGCCCATTGCATATGTAGCTCAATAAGATAATTGAAACCCTTCACTGAAGGCCGCTTGCGCAATTCTCTGGTAACAAATGCGGCCGCTTCACTATCAGATGCCTGACGAATTATCTCTGCCAAGGCCAACATCACGCTTGTACTAGGGTGTTCCTGCATACATGAGCTCAGCCAATTTTGCCAAGCCTCCTGATCATCTGAGGCAGCAAAACAACGTGCCAAATCAGGTAAAATAGTAGGCACCAGACTAGGATCCTGCTGCGCCAATTTACGCAGGTGCTCATCCGCTTCTTTGTATAAACCCGCATGCAAAGCCATAGCGCTATAGAGCAGCGCCACACGAGGGTTATCAGCCTTCAATTCATGGGCTTGTTTCAAATAGGTATGGGCTGTGTTCAGGTCTCCCTGATCAATAGCTTCTTGAGCCTGCTCGCAAGCATAGTGAGACAATCGAACAGCCAAGTTAGGTATATTTTGTAATTCAAAACGTTGCGCCAGATCGAGTGCCTTTTGCCAGTCTTTTTCGCGTTGATAAACATCTAATAGCAAAGTGCCCCAAGCCTGTTTATTAGGGCTGAAGCCCGCACTTTCTAGCAGTAACTGTTCGGCTCTATCCAACAAGCCTGCTTTGACAAAATCGTGGGCCAATTCAAGTTGTGCTTGCGCCAACTGGTGGTGGGTTAAGCCGGGGCGGTTAAGCAGATTTTGATGGATATGGATAGCTTTATCTACTTCACCCTTGCGGCGAAAAGCACTGCCTAAAGCCAAGTGAGTGTCTAGATTGTGATTATTCACTTCCAAAGAATCAATAAACAATTCTAAGGCGGCATCGGTTTCATGATTCAGTAGGTAGTTAAGCCCGCGATAATAATTTTCATCTGCTACACTAGGCTGTTGTAGATGGTGTTGATAACGACGGCCAAGCCACCAGCCAATGCCTATAGCAGCAGCAAAAAGTAACATTAGCAATACGTCAGTCATGGCTATTTAGGCGTTCCCTGCACAGTTTGGAGCTGATTTACTTGGCGCAATAATCGGCTATTGCGGCGCTTATGCCCTTGATTCACAAGACCATAAATAATACCGCTAACAATTAACCCTAAAGTAAAGCTAATCAATATCCATAGGGCGATGCTCATGGGCGGTAATTGCATAACTAGCATATCTACGGCAACAGGAGTACTGTTGCGACTGCTAAACAGAATACCTATAGTCAAAGCAGCTAAAACTAGCAACGCAATACATAGTCCTTTAATGAATTTCATCCGTCAGTCTCCAAGGGGTTGCGTTGTTAACGGGGCCTTCAAGACGGCCTCATAAACGCAAAACCCTAGCTTGTTTCGTTCTTGCACAGTATAACCGAAAAGCGCAACAGCAAGTACAGCGTAAACGCCCATTACCTGCAACTAGCAACAAAAAAAGGGCCAGATATCATCTGGCCCTATGGGATAAATATGCTTGTCAAATGGCTTAAGTGGCACTCGCATTAACAAGGTCACGCAATTCTTTACCGGGCTTAAAGTGAGGCACACGTTTGGCTGCCAGCGACACGGATTCACCTGTCTTGGGATTGCGACCGATACGTGGAGCACGGTGGTGTAGGCTAAAGCTACCAAAGCCTCGGATCTCAATACGATCACCGTCTTCCAAGGCTTCAGTCATATGTTCTAATAAAGACTTTACCGCCACTTCTAAATCGCGTACTGGTATGCTTTGAAAGCGATCCACCAGATTTTCGATAAGCTCAGATTTGCGCATAATTCAACCTAATTATTTTCCAGTTGTTCCTTAATCAGGTCACCAATAGTGGCAGGACCCGCAGAGTCAACAGACTTAGTATTCAACTCCTTCAACTGAGCTCGTTGGGCGGCCGCTTCATAACCTCGAATAGACAAACTAACACTGCGGCCTTTCTTGTCTATATTGCCAATGTAGGCGGTAACCTCGTCACCTTCATTAAAGTCAGATAACGGCTTGTCGTCTCCCATTTCGCCACGCTTCAAGAAACCCAGCACGCCAGGCGCTACTTCTACAGCTAAGCCTCCCGAGGTAACTTCCGTTACGCGTGCCGTCACTTCACTGCCTTTTTTGTGAGCGTCCGCAAAATCACCAAACGGATCGCCTGCCATCTGTTTGATACCTAAGGCGACACGTTCGCGTTCGGTGTCAATGGAAAGGATAACAGCCTCAATATCTTCTCCCTTCTGATAATCCTGCAGTAGGGCTTCGTCACTGCGATTCCAGTCAATATCAGAGATGTGAACCAAACCATCAATACCATCAGCCAAACCAATAAACAAACCAAAGTCGGTTTTGGAGTTTAGCTTACCAGTCACCTTGTCTCCCTCGGCATATTGCTTGGAGAAGGCCACCCATGGGCTTTCACTGCATTGCTTCATGCCCAACGACAAACGGCGCTTATCACTATTCACATCAAGAATCATGACTTCAATTTCTTGACCAGAATGTACCATCTTAGAAGGATGCAGATTACGTTTCATCCAACTCATTTCAGATGAATGCACCAGACCTTCAATGCCTTCTGCAACACGGGCAAAGCAACCATAGTCAGTGACGGTAGTCACAGTAGCTGGTAAGCGGCTACCCACTGGGTAGGAATCAACAAAGCTGCTCCATGGGTCTTGTTGTAACTGCTTGTGACCCAACGAAACACGTTGTTTCTCTTCGTCAAATTTAAGTACTTTTACATCAATTTCCTGGCCCACTTTCAGCATTTCGCTTGGATGCTTGATACGGCGCCAAGCAATATCAGTAATATGCAGCAGACCGTCTAAGCCACCTAAATCGATAAAGGCACCATAGTCGGTCAAGTTCTTCACAAAGCCCTTAACAACGGCACCCTCTTCCAAGTTAGCCAGTATTTCTTCGCGCTGAGCCTTATTCGCCTCATCCAGCAGGGCACGACGAGATACCACCACATTGTTGCGTTCCACATCAAGCTTGATAATTTTGAATTGCAGGTCTTGGCCTTCTAGGTGAGACGTATCCTGCAAAGGACGGGTGTCGATTAAAGAACCGGGGAGGAATGCACGAACGCCGTTAAGTTCGACATTGAAACCACCCTTAACACGAGCGGAAATGACACCAGTAACAGGCTCTTCGGCCAGTTGTAGTTTTTCGAGTTCTTGCCAACGTTCTAACTGTTTTGCTCGTTCACGAGACACCTGAGTGGCACCCAAGCCATCCTCTACTTCTTGTAGGGCGACCTGAACCGTATCACCGATGGACACTTCTAGTTCACCATTGGCGCTCAAGAATTGACTACGTGGTACAACACCTTCTGATTTGAGGCCAACATTAATAGTTATAACTTCACTATCTATGCCAATTACCTCACCGGCAATTAGCGCCCCTTTCTTCATTTCTACCTGTTGAAGGCTTTCTTCAAACAGGTCAGCAAAACTTTCGCTCATGCTCAAACTCTTATGGATACTCTAGCTGTGCATGGCCGGTTTATAGCGGCATCCCCAACACTGGTGAGCACCTCTATTGGTTAGTTAATCAAATAGAAACCGTATTATTACAGCCCCCTGTTTCTTATCAAAGTCATGACTTTCTGCTCAACTTCATCGATGCCCATATGAGTGCAATCGATCTGTACAGCATCAGCAGCCGGCTTCAACGGCGCTACACTGCGGTTCTGATCGCGGTCGTCACGTTGCTGAATATCAACTAAGATATCTGCGAGACTAGCATTCAACCCCTTACTTTTCAACTGTTTATAGCGCCGTTTAGCGCGTTCTTCGGCGCTGGCGGTCAAAAAAACCTTAATACAGGCCTGTGGGAAGATCACAGTACCCATGTCACGACCATCAGCCACCAAGCCCGGCATCTCAGAAAACGCTCTCTGGCGGCCCTCAAGGGCTTTGCGCACAAGGGTCAAACTGGCCACTCGTGAGGCATTCATGCCTACCGTTTCAGTACGTATGGCCAAGCTCACATCTTCGCCCTCCAGCAACACCTTATCCCCCTCGGTAGAAGTCAGGAACTGAACATCCAAATGGGCAGCGATGTCTGCCAAGGCGCGTTCGTTCTCCATGCTCACACCATGGTGCTCCGCCGCCAAGGCCACTAAACGATATAGGGACCCGCTATCTAGTAAATGATAACCTAAAGTTTGAGCCAACAGCTTACAAATGGTGCCTTTGCCTGAACCACTTGGCCCATCAATGGCAATTACTGGGGTGTTGTTCACGACTCCAGCTCCTCTATTTCGCACACTTGCATACCTACTTTATCGGCCAAATTTACAAAACCGGGAAACGAGGTTGCAACGTGGGCGCAATCCAATACCTTAATCGGTGCCGCCGCTCGCAAGCCCGCCACTGTAAATGACATAGCTATACGATGATCATGGTGGGTGACAATTTCACCCCCTCCAAATACGGCAGCTTCACCACCCTTACCAACAATCACGGCACCATCGGGGGTGCCCGTAATATCAATCCCCAAAGTCTGCAACCCATCAACCATAGACTGAATACGGTCACTTTCTTTGACACGCAGCTCTTCAGCTCCAGTGACCGTTGTTGTGCCTTGGGCACAAGCGGCAGCAACCATCAATGCTGGAAACTCATCAATACCCAACGCCACCTGCTCTTCCGGAACATCAATACCCTTTAGCGGCGCATAGCGAATATGTAAATCTGCCACTGGCTCTCCACCTACATCGCGTGGGTTAAGCACGTCAAGATCAGCACCCATTAAGCGCAAAATATTAATCACTCCAATGCGGGTTGGATTCATGCCCACATGTTCAATCAACAAATCAGAATCGGGCGTGATCGCTGCCGCTACTAGAAAAAAGGTAGCCGAAGAGATATCTGAAGGCACATCAATTTCAGCCGCACTTAAAGTACCGCCGCCTTGCAGGCTGCGGCTAGGGCCATTACTGGTAACCGCATAACCAAAGCCCTGAAGCATACGCTCCGTATGATCGCGGGTCGGTGCCGGCTCAGTGACTCGTGTCTCACCCTCCGCATAGAGGCCAGCTAGCAGCACGCAAGACTTAACTTGGGCGCTAGCCATAGGGAGTTGATAATCGATACCCTTGAGCGCCTGACCGCCAGTAATTTTTAGTGGTGGTGTGCCGCCTTCTGCTGTATCTACCTGGGCGCCCATCGCACGCAGTGGATTGGCTACGCGTAACATTGGACGCCCATTTAGTGAAATATCACCTATCAGTTCGACATCAAAATTCTGCCCCGCTAGTAAGCCAGATAATAACCGAATAGTGGTGCCTGAATTGCCCACATACAAAGGCCCTGGAGGGGCCTGTAAGCCATGTAAACCGACACCATGCACCGTCACCTTGCCGTCTGCTGGACCCTCAATCACCACCCCCATATCACGAAATGCTTGCAAGGTTGCCAACGCATCTTCACCTTCCAAAAATCCACTAATATGGGTAGTACCCTCTGCTAGAGCCCCAAGCATAATGGAGCGATGAGAAATAGATTTATCACCTGGCACACGAATGCGCCCTTGTACCTGGCCGCCAGGCGTTACGTCGAAATGGGTTTTTGTTGTCATAGTTCCTGTATAGGCTGTGCCTGTCAGTAGTTTTTCAAAATGATGCCTTGCCACCCGCGCGCGTGTCATGATGCCTAGCATGGTATTGCTATCACCATCAGCAATGGCTTGTCGCATAACCTTAAGACCATCGGTAAACTGATCCAATGTCTGTAAACAGGCGTCACGATTGGAAACAAATACATCGTGCCACATAGTCGGGTCACTGCCTGAGACTCTCGTAAAGTCCCTAAAACCACCAGCGGCATAACGGAAAATGTCTTTATTTTGCGTATCTAAGGCTAAGGTATCCACCAAAGAAAACGCCAAAATATGCGGCAAATGGCTGGTGGCGGCCAATACCTTATCATGACGCGCCACATCCATAGTCAGGATATCGCTGCCCACACCTCGCCAGATCTCTGCCAACACATCCATGGCTTGAGAACTGCTTTCTGGCAAGGGCGTAATAATAAACTTGTGGGCAACAAACAAATCCGGGTCTACGGCTGAAATACCGCTGCGCTCAGAGCCCGCTATTGGATGACCCGGCACGAAACCAGGCGGCGGCTTACCGAATACTTCATAAGCCGTGCGTACTATATTGCCTTTAACACTGCCTACATCAGTTAATAATGTGTGCTCTTTCAGCCACGGCGCCACCCGACGCAACAAGGCTTCCATAGCAATCACCGGCACGGCAAGCACAACCACATTGACGTCCCTGACTACGGCCTCAAGGTCTTCGACGCTGTGATCGATAACACCTTCATCCAAAGCCTGGGCTTGGCTCTTCGGATCGTGATCGTAACCCCATACCTGATGCTGGCCGTTACGTCGCAAAGCGGCCGCTAAAGATCCACCAATGAGCCCCAGACCCACAACGAGTATTTTTTTACTTGTAAACATGACCATCGGCTACAACACGGCTTGTGGATAAGAACCCAGGACGCGAAGCTCCGCCACCTCGGTGTCTAAATCAGTAAGCACAGCTTGCACGTTGGCATCGTCTAAGTGGCCTTCAAAATCAATATAAAATACATAACCCCAAAGGCCGGCGCCGGAAGGCCGTGACTCAATACTGGTCATGCTCACATTATGCCGCTGAAACGGTTCCAAAATATGGTACAAAGCACCCGATTTATTACGTGCCAGCACCAAAATAGAAGTCTTGTCTTGGCCACTGGAAGGCACACTGTTATGCCCAATAATCAAAAACCGTGTGGTATTGTCCGGCTGGTCTTCAATGTTGGCATTAGCAATTTCCAAGCCATACAAATCGGCCGCCATACTGCCTGCAATGGCAGCCACCTTGCCTGTGTTCTCACCGGCTTCCGCGACACGACGGGCCGCTTCAGCATTGCTACTCACCGCAAAACGCTCGGCCTTATACAAATGAGTATCCAACCAACTACGACACTGAGCTAAAGACTGCTGATGGGAGTATATGCATTCTACATTATCGATATCTGTGCCGGCTTGAACCAGCAAGTTTTGATGCACACGCATTTCCACTTCACCACAGATCACCAAGTTGGACTGACGAAAACTGTCCAAGGTGTTATTCACCATGCCTTCAGATGAATTTTCGATGGGCACCACACCATAGTTGGCGCTTTTGGCCTCTACTTCGCGAAAAACTTCGTCAATGGAGCTTAAAGGCACCGTTACCACTGAGTGGCCAAAGTGTTTCAATGCGGCAGATTGAGTAAAGGTACCCTGGGGGCCTAGAAATGCCACCTGCATGGGCTTTTCATGCGCCAAACAAGCCGACATAACTTCGCGGAACAAACGTGCCATTTCCTCGTTATCCAAGGGCCCACCATTGCGCTCCATAACCTTACGCAGCACCTGAGCTTCTCGTTCAGGGCGATAAAATACCGCTTCTTTCGTGCCTTGAAATGCTTGCTTAACATCAGCCACACGCTGGGCACAAGATGCCCGCTGATTAATTAGTTTCTGGATCTGTTGGTCAATACTATCAATTTCATCACGCAGCAAGCCGAGTTGCTGTTCTTGTGTGTTGGGAGTTTCAGACATAGTTACTTCCCATGTTGCTGTTCAAAATCCTGCATGAAACTAACTAACGCTTCGATGGAAGCCATAGGCACGGCGTTGTAGATGCTGGCGCGCATACCACCAACGCTGCGATGCCCTTTGAGATTGAGTAAGCCCTTGGCTTCAGCCTGTTCTAAGAACAAACCATTTAAAGCGTCGTCAGCTAAAGTAAAGGTCACATTCATAATAGAACGGTTGGCTCTATTTACATTGTTGTCGTACAGGCTGCTACTATCAATGGCACTGTACAAAGCCGCCGCCTTGGCGCGATTTTGCTCACCTATGGCTTCTAGGCCACCATTTTCCAGCAACCATTCAAATACCAAAGATGCCAAATACCAAGCAAAGGTGGGTGGCGTATTGAGCATGGAATCATTTTTCCACTGCTGCTGGTAATTGAACACTGCTGGCGTATCATGACGGGCGTGCCCCAAAAGGTCTTCACGCACAATAAGTAGCGTGATGCCCGCCGGGCCGATGTTTTTTTGAGCACCGGCATAAACAACACCAAACTGGCTGATATCCATGGGTTCAGACATAATCATGGATGACATATCCGCCACTAAAGGAATGTCACCAGTATCAGGCACATAATCGAAAGCCAAACCACCAATAGTTTCATTAGGGCAATAGTGCACATAGGCACTGTTGGCACTAAATTGCAGATCTGCCTGTTGCGGCACTGTGAGGTAGCCCTGTTCCTTACTAGAAGCGATAACATTGGCACTGCCATAGGGCGCCATGGCGTTGATTGCCTTAGTTGACCAGATACCTGTGTCAATAAAGTCTACCTGAGTGTTATCTCCCAATAGATTCATGGGCAACAATGAAAACTGCGCTGTCGCCCCCCCTTGCACAAAGATAACTTTATAGTTATCAGGAATTTGCATCAATTGACGCAAATTGGCTTCGGCTTGGGCGGTTAGGGCCATAAAAGATGAGTGACGATGACTCATTTCCATCACCGACACACCACGCTCTTGCCAATTCAACAATTCGGCTTGGGCGCGCTGCAATACAGCGGTAGGTATAGCAGCAGGGCCCGCACAAAAATTATGGGATCGGTTATTCATCACCGCTTTCCACCACCTCGCTATCAGCCGCGTCCTGAGTCACTTCAGCACTTATAGTAGATGCTTCTGTACCATCAACACCTTCCTCTTCACCCGACTCAAGGTCTTCATTACCGACCGATTCAGCCACGCGGGCCACCTGCACCAGCTTTTCGCCTTCTTGTACTTTAATCAGGGTCACACCTTGCGTATTACGACCCAAAATTGAGACTTCATTAGTACGAGTACGCACTAGGGTACCTTGGTCACTAATCAAAATGGCCTCATCACCCTCAAATACTTGCACAGCACCAACTAGGTTGCCATTACGTTTGGACATTTGAATGGAAATAACACCCTTACCACCACGCCCCCGTACAGGGAAGTCTTCGACACGACTCTGCTTACCGTAACCATTTTCACTGGCGGTAAGAATACGCCCGTCTTGCTGTGGCATGATCAAACTGATCACCTTAGCACCTTCTCCCAAACGAATTCCACGCACACCGCGTGCCGTGCGTCCCATGGTGCGTACGTCATCTTCATCAAAACGCACCGCCAATCCATTATCAGCAAATAGCATAATATGCTGAGAACCGTCGGTAACCGTAGCACCAATCAAGGTATCACCTTCATCTAGGCCAAGGGCAATCAAACCACTGCTGCGTGGGCGCGCAAAGGCCGTTAATGGGGTCTTCTTCACCGTACCACGTTCAGTAGCCATAAAGATGTAGTGACCTTCCATGTAACCACCTTCGGGCAACGGCAAGATCGTAGTTAGGCGCTCGCCCTCTTCCAACGGCAATATATTCACAATTGGACGGCCACGGGCCGTGCGTGAAGCCTGTGGAATTTCAAATACTCGCAACCAGTAGACCTTGCCACGGTTGCTAAAGCACAAAATTGTATCGTGCGAGGAGGTCACCATTAGGTGTTCAACAAAGTCCTCTTCCTTGACCGCCGTGGCCGCTTTACCACGACCACCTCGGCGTTGGGCTTGATAGTCAGCCACGGGTTGTGTTTTAGCATAACCACCGTGAGATATGGTGACCACCAAATCTTCTTCTGGGATCAAATCAGCAACCGTTAAATCTTGTCGTGAAGCCACAATTTCTGACCGACGCTGATCGCCATATTGTTCTAAAATCTGAGCAATTTCTTCACGAATAACTTCCATCAAACGCTCTGAAGAACCCAAAATTTCCAACAGCTCGGCAATACGTTCCAGTAGCTCTTGGTACTCACTAACCAGCTTGTCTTGTTCCAAGCCGGTCAAACGGTGCAAGCGCAATTCCAAAATAGCTTGAGCTTGGGTTTCAGACAGTTGATAACGACCATCATGAATACCGCACTCGACAGGCAAGTCGTCAGGACGGCAAGCATCATTACCGGCCTTGTCGAGCATAGCGATCACGGGGCCCGCTTCCCAGGTTTTGGCCAATAACTTCTGTCGTGCTTCAGCTGAATTGGGTGAGGTCTTGATGGTTTCAATGATCTCATCTATATTGGCCAAAGCCACAGTCAAACCTTCTAGCACATGACCACGAGCACGGGCCTTACGCAATTCGAACAAGGTGCGGCGCGTCACCACTTCACGACGATGACGTACAAAGGCTTCCAGCATTTGTTTCAGGTTAAGGGTCTTAGGCTGACCATCAACCAAGGCCACCACATTGATACCAAAAACGTTTTCTAGCTGAGTTTGTGTATAGAGGTTATTAATAATAACATCAGGCACTTCGCCGCGACGCAACTCTATGACTACGCGCAAGCCGTCTTTATCCGACTCGTCACGCAACTCGGTAATGCCTTCAATTTTCTTTTCTTTTACCAACTCGGCAATCTTTTCAATCAAGCGTGCCTTATTGACCTGATAGGGCAACTCAGTAATGATAATTGAAGGTTTACCGTTTTTAGGATCTTCTTCCACATGGTGGCGCGCACGCAAATAGATTCGACCACGACCCGTCCGGTAGGCCTGTACGATACCGGCACGGCCATTGATAATACCCGCCGTAGGGAAGTCCGGCCCGGGAATATGTTCCATCAACTCATCGATTTCAATATCCGGGTTATCAATCAGCGCCAAACAGCCACTGAATACCTCATTAATATTGTGAGGCGGAATATTGGTAGCCATACCGACGGCAATACCTGAGGAGCCATTAACTAATAAGTTAGGAATTCGCGTTGGCAAAACCTCAGGGATCATCTCAGTGCCATCGTAGTTGGGCACATAATCAACTGTGTCTTTTTCTAGGTCAGCCAACAGATCATGGGCCATGCGCTCCATACGAATTTCCGTATAACGCATCGCCGCGGCCGAATCACCATCAATGGAACCAAAGTTACCCTGTCCATCAACCAGGGTGTAACGCATAGAAAAAGGTTGCGCCATGCGTACAATGGTTTCGTATACAGCAGAGTCACCATGGGGGTGATACTTACCTATAACATCACCAACAACACGTGCTGACTTCTTGTAGGCTTTGTTCCAATCATTATTGAGCTCGTTCATGGCAAACAGCACACGTCGGTGTACCGGTTTTAAGCCATCGCGCACGTCGGGCAAAGCACGCCCAACAATTACACTCATCGCGTAATCCAAGTAGGATTGCTTGAGTTCATCTTCAATATTTATGGGTAAGATTTCTTTAGCTATCTCATTCATAACTAAATGAATTTCCTTGTCCGATTGGCCCAGAGAAAAGGGCCTGCGTTGGGTCGACTAGCCTAGCCATTTCGGCAGACCGCAAAAACCCTAATCATAGCACAAGTGCCTCTTTGAAACCTAATTTTAGCCGGCTTTTAAACACCAATATACAGGTGCCTAAAAGTCAAGAAACAGTTATACTTATTCCACCTTGAGCCGAGTCGTGAATTTACCGTCATATGAATAACGTAGACCAAGCAGAAATCGCCAAATTTGAAGCCCTGGCCAGCCGCTGGTGGGATCGTGAAAGCGAGTTTAAACCGCTCCATGACATCAATCCACTGCGTATTGGCTGGATAGACGAGCGTGCGCCTCTTCACGGCAAGAAGGTGGCTGACATTGGCTGCGGCGGCGGTATTGTTGCCGAAGCCATGGCCCAGCGCGGAGCCACAGTTACCGGTATTGATATGGGCACAGCCCCCCTTAAAGTGGCCCAGTTGCACGCCTTGGAGTCAGGCGTAGATATCAATTACCGACAGATAACAGCCGAACAATTAGCCGAAGAGGAACCCGGCCAATATGACGTCGTCACCTGTTTGGAAATGCTGGAGCACGTTCCAGACCCAAGCCTAGTCATTGCAGCCTGCGCCAGGCTACTCAAACCCGGTGGTCAGGTATTTTTCTCTACCATTAACCGCAACCCTAAATCCTATTTATTTGCCATCATCGGTGCCGAGCACATCCTGAAAATGTTACCAAAAGGCACCCATGAACATGGCAAATTCATTAAGCCCTCCGAACTACACGAATACATGCGCTTAGCCGACCTACAAAGTCACGCCATGACAGGCATGGTGTACAACCCTATCACCAAGGTTTACAAACTTAAAAGCAAAGATGTCGATGTAAACTATATGGTGCAAGCCAGCAAACCCGCCAAGTAACCACTGTTTGGACCATCCTATGTTTGACTACCAAGCGCCACCCCAAGCCTTAGCCAAGCGCACCATCCTTGTGACTGGTGCCGGCGCTGGCATTGGTCGTGCCGCCGCTATCTGCTTTGCAACTTTGGGTGCCACGGTGATTCTAGTTGGCCGCAGCACAGAGAAACTTGAAGCCGTATACGACGATATTGTAGAGCGCAACCTGCCTACTCCGGCTATTTATCCTTGCGATTTAAGCCGCAGCAAAGAAGAAGACTATAGTGAAATGGCCACTATCTTGGAAAACGAATTTGGCAAATTGGACGGCCTGCTGCACAACGCTTCGATCTTAGGCGAGCGCACTCCCATCAGCCAATATGAAGCTAGCACCTGGGACAACGTTATGCAGGTCAATGTGAATGCGGCCTTTATGATGACACAGGCCCTGCTACCTCTACTTGAGGCCTCAAAGGACGCATCTATTGTGTTCACCAGCTCAGGCGTTGGCACTCAAGGAAAAGCCTACTGGGGAGCCTACAGCGTGTCTAAGTTTGCCACCGAAGGCATGGCGCAGATCCTAGCAGCCGAGCTAGAGAACATTTCCAGCATTCGGGTTAACATCATTAACCCGGGGGCCACACGTACCAACATGCGCGCTAAGGCCTACCCAGGAGAAGACCCCGTCAGCAACCCGACACCAGAAGATATTATGCCCGTATACCAGTATTTGATGGGCCCTGATAGCCAAGGCACCACTGGCCAGCGCTTTGATGCGCAAGCTCTAAGTGGCCCTTTTTAAGCCTGCAAAAACAAGCCAAAGGCTGTAGCCAAACGCTTAGAACGCTGCGGACTGCGCACCAAAGCTAGGATTGACTGCCGCAGACCCGGCTGAAACATCAGCTCCCCCACTAAACCATTAAATACCGACTGTTCAACAGCGCAAGCATCCATAAAGGCCTCTAGTACAGCAGCATCCCGCAAATCTGCCTGACATTTGCTGGCCACGACAGCCAGTAGCTCAACACTAACTGCCTGCCCAGCATGGAGCATTTGCAACAACCAGACCTGACGCTCCTGCGCATTGGGCGCCCCACTAACCGCCCGTAGACAAGCAACCTGTTCAGCCGAGTCTGCACTTGCCTGCCCTCGAGCAATAAAGACCTGACTAACCTCGTAAGGCAACACCACATTTTCGCACTGCACGGCCAAACTGGCCATCACCGGCACTGGCAACCCAAGCACACTGGCAGCCACCACCTTGCTTAAGGAATCATTGTCTGGCAAACGCTGCACTAAATCCGCAAAGCCCTGCAAACCCAACTCCTGCCACCCCTTAGAATACTCAGCCGCCAAGATATAGCTACGCACAGGCTCGTAATAGCTCGAAACAGGTTGCTTTAGTAATGCCCTAACCTGAGCATTAAAAGCGGCCATGCGCTCCTGATCAGGCGTAAAGGCTAGGCTGCTATGCTGCATCTTGTCAGCCATAGCCGATGACTCTTGCCGGTCAGCCATATTGGTACCTATGGCCTCCAAGAGCTGGTTCAGGAATTCATCGCGGGCCGCTTGAATTAGGTAGCCCTGTTCATCAAGGGGAAATTTCAAAAACCAGATGGTTGGCGCGGCGGCTTGCTGTTCACTATGCCACAAGACGATTCCTACCCATGCATGCTTCAACCAAGGCAAAGTATAGGGCTTTTGACAAGCTTCAAAATCATGAAAGTCCTTGACACCAAGCTTGGACATGCGGCAACCCATGTCAAAAAGACGAAAGTGCCCGCCAACTTCTTTGAATAGATCAGAAAGGGTGCGCAAGGAATGAATAGCAGGCTGCATAATGACCGAGGAGCAGTTAGAATGGGGCGTTAATTATACTCTTTTTAGATAATTTTGCGATATGAATCCAGCGCCAACTCAAGCCAACCCACAATGGTGGGTCTACATGATAGAAACCGTCTCCGGCAGGCTCTATACGGGTATCACGACAGACCCACAGAGACGTTTTTTGGAGCACCAGAAAAACCCCAAATTAGGGGCCCGTTTTTTCCGCAGTGATGCGGCCAAATCAATCGTTTATCAAGAGCAACAAAGAGACCGATCCAGTGCTAGCAAACGCGAGGCAGCAATAAAAAAACTGCCCCGCTACAAAAAACTAGCTCTGATCACCAGTAGCAAACCACTACCCTAACCCATCTCTTGCCAAGGCAAGTGCCTAAGATGGGCCTGCACCACTATTGCGCGAAGCTTCTGATTCTGGCACAAATGAGTCCATCATCATGGCTTTTAAACGCACCACCAGATCCATATCTACCAAAATACCTTGATCCAGACTGCGCTCGCGCCAACCCAATAAGTCAGCACCATCGGTAATCAAGTGTCCAGCGATATCTTCTTCGCCTACGCGCAATAGTAGCTCATCAGTTGCCACCACGTTATCCGTGGGCTGAAACAAACCAAGAGGTTTACCATTAGCCGCAATCAACAGGCAGCGCTGAGCGCCACTATGATGCACAAAGTACAAGGCCATAGCCTGTTGTGCCTGACCATTGGCCATGGGCTTGCTCAACCAAGCCATCAGCACAGGTGCCACTAATACAGCTTGTGAGGTATTACGTATACGCACAGCGTTAGCGCCATGGGACAAGGCTGCACCTAGACCCAATTCGGCTTGCACAAGTGCAGATTGGCCTTGAGCATCAAATACCCACTCGGCTCCCTGCGCCACAAGGCTAGGTGCCTGCACTTCAACCTTAAGACCACTTAACGCCGCATCAATAACGGCACTATTGGCTAGACCAAACTGGTAACAAGCCGCGGCACGCACCCCAGCACCAAGTTGATCACCCGGAGAAAAGCCCAAACCTTCAACGCTACGCTTCACTAAGAACTTCATCTCATTGGCTGAGATCTGTAATAAATTAGACATACCAAATCTCCTATTGCGCAACCATACTGGGCGCCACAGGGAACGACCAATCTTCGTTAATATCCGTTGCCAAATCAGACACCAAAGGCGCCCCTTGGAACATGGTATTGCGCACCCACAAGGCCGACTTAGGATCAAATTTACTAACGCCAAAAAAGGCCAACTTACCACGCAGCAGGTGCATCGGTAGAACATCAGCGTCTAGCAGGTTGGCTCGAATTTCACCATAATGAGTTTGCGACATGGTGGCAATCCGCGCCACAATTGCCTGATGATGAGGCTTCGCCAACAAGATGTCAGCAATCGTGGCTTGCCCATTGTCAGCCAACATCGCCAATACATCTGTGTGACAATCTTGCACGGCCTTGGCAATACCCAGAAACATTTGTAACTCGGCCCCCTCATCAATACCCACCTTACCCAACCTAGGTTCAATTTTACCTTGTGAGTAATACCAGAAAGTTTGCTCTTGCTTGGGGTCGGTAAAGTCGTAGTCAAATACCCAATCATAGCTTTCCTGAATGGCATCAGCCAAATCCTGAGCACTGGCAGTGGGGTCATACTGAAGGGATTCAACCGTCCCCATTTGACCTTCTAAGCCATCCACCAGTTCTGGGAAAAGTTCTAACAACAGGCTAACCAACAACTCTTGGGTTTCTAAACTATAATGCTGCTCGGCCCAAGTATTGATTTGTTGCCAACTGGCCACCTCAGTGGCCACATCAGCAAACCAATCATTTAGCGCTTCCAAGTCGGATAACAAAACACGATTTTTCTCTGCCTGCCATTGATCAAAAGTACTGACTTCACGCACATGCTGGCAAGCACGCGCCATCAATTCTTGTAACTGCGTTATTTTTTCGCCACTCACTTGGGTAGCCAAAACGTTGGCTAAGGCCGTTTCACGTTGCAATATCCACTGCGCTATGACTTGCGGGTGATTAATCAACCAGGGGGCCATACCCAACCCCGTGGAATTACCAATCCCTAGATAGCGCTGCAGGCCCTTATCCATATCCACGGCGTTAGGATAGGCATCCTGATGCACCATATGATGCAACTGATCCAAGCTAAACTGCCGCAACAGGTAACACACCAACATTTCACCAGCGAAGGGCTGAGCCAAGTCCGGATGCTGATTAACCACCTTATCCCAATCACAAGAACCGAACTTGCCCGAACCATATACGGCGGTTGTACGGTACAAATAACCCACTTCAGTTAAACGCTTTACATCCGGTTGCTGGCCATTGCGCAGGCACTCAAGCACCTCACCAAATACCCGCGCACTACGGTTAGCTCGCGCCAAGGAGATACTGCGCGCATCAATTCGACCGGCCTCTTGCAAAGGCACATTATCGGCCAGCATGGCTAAGGTCGCATCATCAACCCCACCTTCCATCAAGGTCATGGTCAAATCCCACTTTTCCGCAATGACTCGGTCGTTACGCTCATCAGGGTTCAAATACTGTGAGAACACCACAAAGCTCAAGTGACTATTGGGTGACTGAATATCAAACACCACGTGACCATAGCCACTTTCATCAAGATTAAAGCGGCTATATTCAATACGCCACTGATCATCCATCATATGGCGCACTAGAGAACGCATAAAACTTAAGCGACTAGCAAACCCCGCCCCAAGCCGATTCAAGTCCATTGCTTGAGCCGGTGGTCGCAACATTGCATTTTGCATAATGCCTTTCCTCTTATACAGAGATTGGTTTAGTGTGAACTCTCTTGCGGACCAAAGTTTTGACGACAAAACTCTAACCAGTTACGTCCCATTATTTTTTCTACTTCCATGTCATTAAAGCCTTTTTGCTTTAGGCCAGTAACTATATTTGGAAAGTCGGAACTATCCTTAAACCAGGTCAAAGAGTCCGGCCAAGCGGCATTGCTGGCTGAACCCTCACCATAATCCATTTGCTTGCTCCAACGCCCATTGCGCATCCACTCAAGGATAGACAGGGGCTGGTTTAGACACAAGTCACTGCCCATGCCCACACGATCTATACCCATCAGCTCAACCGTATCAGCCACCATATTGCAGAAACTCTCTAGACTGCATTTAGGGCCATCTTTGAGATGAAAAGGATAAACGCTAAAACCTAATAAACCCTGACTTTCAGCTAATGCTGATAACACGCGATTGGACTTATTGCGCTTGGCCGGTTCGAAGAAAATCGGATTAGCATGGCTAATCACAATAGGGCGCTGTGACATGGCTATCGCCTGCATAGTGCTTTCTTCGGCACTATGAGACATATCAATGACCATACCAACACGGTTCATTTCTTGTATTACCACCTTACCAAAGCGTGTAACACCCGGATCAGATGATTCATAACAGCCTGCAGCTAACAAGCTTTGATTGTTATAAGTGAGCTGCATGATGCGCACACCCAACTGATGAAATATCTCTACCAGGTCAATGTCATCTTCAATCGGCGAGCAATTTTGAAAACCAAAGATAATGCCCACCTTGTGCTGTGCATGGGCAGTTTCGATATCCGCCGCCGTACGCACAGGCATAATAAGATCACTATGCTGCTCAAACAGACGATTCCAGGCACCAATATTGAGTAGCGTTTCACGACAGGTTTCATGATAAGCAATGGTAACGTGCACCGTACTCAAACCACCGGCACGCATTTGCTCAAATACCTCGCGGCTCCAGTTACTGTACTGCAGTCCATCAATCATCATCATTCTGCTCATACTCATGCCCTTTCTACTGTGGGTGGTTAACAGGGGCCAAGCACAGCCCCCCCGCAATGAAGCTTAGTAGGCCTTCATATAGGTGGTTTTTACTTCGGTATAAAACTCAATAGCGTACTGCCCCTGTTCACGGGAGCCATAGCTGGAATTTTTACGACCGCCAAATGGTACATGATAGTCAGTGCCGGCTGTGGGCAAGTTCACCATGGCACAACCAGTTTTGGCATGCCGCTTAAAGTGAGTAGCGTACTTTAGAGATGTCGTGCAGATGCCGCCCGTTAGGCCATATTCCGTATCATTCAAAGTGGCCAGTGCCTGCTCGTAATCATCAACCTTAATAACACAAGCGATGGGAGCGAAGGTTTCTTCGCGGTTTATACGCATGTCATTGGTGGTATTAATAAATAGGGCTGGCGTCATAAAATATCCGACGCTATCATCAATGTCACCGCCACACACCAATTGCCCGCCTTCTTGCTTGGCCAACTCGAAGTACTCTCGGTTTTGCGCCAATTGCTTGCCATCCACCACAGGACCAATGGTGGTACCTTCCTGTAGAGCCGCACCCACTTTCAGTTTGGCCATTCGCTCCTGCACCTTGGCGACGAATTCATCATGGACACCAGCCGTTACTATCAAGCGAGTAGACGCTGTGCATTTTTGGCCAGTACTGCCGAAAGCACCACCGACGGCACAGTCAGCCGCCAAGTCCAGATCAGCATCGTCTAACACAACCAGAGCATTCTTGCTGCCCATTTCTAATTGAAACTTAACCAAATTAGCTGCTGCAGCTTGCGCAATACGACGACCAACCGGCAAAGATCCGGTGAAACTGATAGCATCGATGTCAGTGCTATTAATCAACTGTTCACCTACTTCGGCCCCAGAACCCATAACCAAATTAAACAACCCGGCTGGAATGTTCTGTTTGGCAATGATTTCAGTTAGTGCAACAGCGCTAGCCGGTGTTAGATTGGCTGGCTTCCAGATAACAGCATTGCCAAACGCCAATGCTGGCGCAATTTTCCATGAAGCCGTGGCCGTTGGGAAATTCCACGGGCTAATAATTGCCACTGTCCCCATAGGCTCGCGACGGGTCTCGACTTCGATACCGGGGCGCACAGAGTCGGCAGTTTCACCCATCTGGCGCAACACTTCGGCAGCATAGTACTGAAAAAACTGACCCGCCCGGTATACTTCACCACGGCCTTCAGCAAACGGCTTGCCTTCCTCACGCGATAACAGGGTGCCCAATTCATCACAACGAGCGATCATTTCATCACCAATTGCTTGCAATACATTTAGACGCGCTTCCAGGCCTGTGGCCTGCCATGCTACTTGCGCTTGCTTGGCTGCAGCCAAAGCAGCTTGCACCTGTGTACTAGAAGCTTGAGCAAACTCGCCCACAACTTCAGCATGATTAGAAGGGTTTATATTTTGGATAGACCTTACGCCTTCTACCCAATTACCAGCAATATAGTTTTTCTGAATCTGTGACATATAGGTTTCCTATTTCAAGCCCAAGGATGAGCGGATAATTTCGATCGATAAGCTATTTTAACGCCATCCACATGATAATAATAATTAATTGATTGTTAATTTTGATAAGTTTTGCTTTAATATAGTCATGTTGCCTGATATAAAAATCTCTCACTTAAGAACCTTTATCACCGTTGCGGAATGCGGCAACTTTCGTCGCGCAGCCACCATACTGTGTCGCTCACAGCCAGCTGTTAGCTTGGCCATCAAACAATTGGAACAATTGCTGGGAGCGCATCTTTTTGACAAACAAAAGCAAGCCCAGCTTACCGCTTTTGGTAGTGGCTTTTTGCCGCAGGCAAAGAGTTTGTACCAACAGTATCAAGACACTCTTTCTAGTGCCTTGCAAATAGCTCAAGCCAAAACTGGCACCGTACGACTCGGTGTTTTACCTTCCATCGCCAAGCACTTTTTAAGTGATATTATGCGCCTTTTTATGCAACGACACCCGCTGGTTGAGCTACAGGTACAAGATGACAATGGCGATAGTTTGCGCAGCAAATTACTCGCTGGACACATTGATATTGCAGTTAGCAGCATTTGGCAACACGAGCCTGATCTGGAACATCAACATTTGTGCAGTGACTCAGTGGGTCTAGTGGGGGCCGCACAACACGCCTGTATGCAAGGTGAACAGATAGATTGGGATACCATGAGCCAGTACCGTATGATTCGCAACGGCACCACACCATTGATAGAAAACACATCAGCCCATGTTTTTTTGCAGGCGCCAACAGTGATCACCAGCATGGCCTCTTTAGAGGCTGTACTCAGTGCTAAAGCAGGCATCACCACGCTCCCTTGGTTGGCTTTTCCCAAGAGCAATTCTGAACTTCAATTTCGGGCACTAGAGGAGGGCAAGGTGCAACGGCGTATTGCTTTACTAAAACTAAGACAAACTCGACAGCTGCCGGCCACTCAGGCGTTGGAGGATGTAATACTGACACACTTTTCCGGTCAAGCCGACTCCTTGACTAGTGCTTACTTAACTATTAATTCAACATCGATAGATGGCGAGCTGGCCTAATGGCCAGCTCATGCAAGCCCTACTCGCTATATTGCAAGGTACGAATTTGATTAGCAAGCTGGTCTAACTTGCGATTGGTGGCTTGACGGAACGCCGTTATAGAATCTAGCGACTGCTCTGTCATATACAGACGCTCATCCAACTCAGCTGCAGCTTGTTCTAACACACCCGCCACACGCACCTGACGCTGCAAGCTACTCAAGTCCGCTTGTAATTGCGCCACTAAGTTATTCAACGCGGCAGAGTCCACAGCAGCTGCGGCCTGCTCCTGAATTTCTAGCCGCGTACTAGTTTGGTCCATCACGTCTGCGTTCAATTGTGAACTCACCTTCAGGTCCGCAATACCCTCTTGCAATATCTCATTTGCCGCGCGCAGCTGCATTAATACTTGCTGCACTTCATTGACACTGCCTGCCGCATCATCATCCGCCACCTGCAATTGCATTAACGTTTGTTGTATTTCATTGACACTGCCTAGCGCCTCATCATCTGCCGCCCGCAATTGCATTATCGTCTGTTGCATCTTGCTGACACTACCTGCTGCCTCGTCATCTGCGGCCCGCATTTTCAATAACGTCTGTTGTATTTTGTTGACACTGCCTACCGTTTCATCATTGGTATCTCGCACGGCCTGCAAAGCCGCCTGTGCTTGCTTAAGATCACCATCCTGGGCCTTCATACTGGCCAAAGTTTTATCCAAACTGTTAGCTTGATCGGCTACTTTAACAGTCAAGGCCTTAAACGCTGCCACCACATCAACAAGCTGTTCTTGTTGGCCAGCCACTAGCTCTTGCTGCTTTTCTATCAATGCTGTTTGAGCAGATAATTGTTCCGTATGTTGCTTGATACCAACACTGTTATTAGCCGCTGCTTTTTGTGCTTCAACAATTGCTGGTTTATTACTCCGGTATGCGACTCCCCACAACTTGTCGATCTCGGAGTCAATGAATTTGTTGCGCTCTTTCGTGCGGTCATCAAGCTTTTTGACCTGCGCTTGCACTACTGTTCCGGATTTATTGGTATTAACGTCGGTGGCCACAACCAAAGCCTCTAGTTCACCAATCCGTTTGCGCGCGTGACCCAGCTCTCCGCGTGAAACCGTTAACATATCTTCGACACTAATAACCCGGTAATGCATCCACCAACCACCTAGTGCTACCATGAGCAGAGTCAGTATACAAAACAACCACAAGCCAACACTGCGTTTTGGCGCACTGGGTTCAGTCGGGGCTGATGACCGAGTTGCCGGAGCAGGCCGAATCGCCGCTTCACGATGACTAGGAGTAGCACCGACTTGTTCTGCTGCAGACTGTTTGGCACCACCTCTAAATGCTTGGATCTCATCACTTTCCGGCATTAGCATAGGTATATCTTCAATATCTTCACGTCTTGGCATCTATCTGTCTTCTCATTAACTCGGTTTGTCCTCAATGTCGCCACCTAATCAGCACCATTGGACTTATCACTATCATCATTTCCAGCCGATAAAAATAGCATGAAATGACGCTTATGTAGAGCTATTCGACAAAATTTATGCTCGATTCGTTCCCCCTAATGGCGCCACACGATAAAAACACAGCCAAATGCATTTTCATTGCGCTGTTAACACCCTTATATTAGAATTGACTTATATCAAATTAACTATATATAATTACCCCTAATATTATGATAGCCAAAGGAATCCACATGTTAGAAAACCTGCCAATTGAAGCCCTTTATGGTGGCATTCTCATTGGTTTGAGTGCTGCCCTGCTACTTGCTTTTAATGGCCGTATAGCCGGCATTAGTGGCATTCTGTACAACCTGCTATTTAACAATCTGGGCGACTACGATCGCAACTGGCGCCTCGCTTTTTTGATCGGTTTATTGGTAGGCGGCTACGCCCTACTGCCTGTAGATTTTGCGCTTCGAGAGGGCTACTCTGGCCTACTTCTAGCCCTATCTGGCTTGGCTGTTGGTATAGGTACTCGCATTGGCAACGGCTGCACCAGTGGCCATGGCGTCTGTGGCATTGGCCTGTTAGCCGGACGTTCAATTGTAGCCACACTGATATTTATGGGGGCCGGCATTATTACCGTAACCCTATTACGAATAATGAGCATTTAAAGCATAGGAGTGGAAATAATGAACCGCGTAATTATCGCTTTAATTTCAGGTATGCTGTTTGGCGCAGGCCTGGTGCTTTCAGAAATGGTTAACCCTATTAAAGTACAAAGTTTCTTAGACTTGTTTGGTAATTGGGACCCCTCCCTAGCATTGGTCATGGGGGGAGCGGTCGCTGTGACCTTAATTAGTTCACGTTTCATCTTACAACGCCAGACGCCAATCTTTGCTGATCGCTTCTATATGGCCATGACGACTAACATCGATAGCCGGCTGGTTACTGGTGCTATTTTATTTGGTATAGGCTGGGGACTCAGCGGTTATTGCCCCGGACCTGGCTTAGTCAACGCCATGATCAACCCTAACGAAGCCATCATCTTCATTCCAGCCCTAATCATTGGTGGTTGGATTGGACAAAAATTTTCCGCCTAACGATCAACGGAGCGGGCCTAACTTAGACCTGCTCCGCAATGCCTATGTGCTTAGCAACATATCTAAGCGCTTAACACTATCCATAACCCCCTTGCCTTGATCTAACATATCGCTCAACGCAGCAATCGCCATTGGGTGCATCGCACTTTTTCTTGGCAATTGGCCGCCTGACTCAATCATGTATAACATACGTGGAACGAATATCCACTGTAGCCAACTGGTAAAGCTCATCGCATCACTACAAAAAGGCTGACTGCTCATCATGGCCTCTTCAGTTGGTGATACATCACTCCACAATCCCACATTTTGCATTTCTCGCTGTAAAACACCCAACTCACGCAACAGCTTTGCGGCTTGTTCTGATGCCATCATTTGTCCTTATTACTACCTGACAGGTTAAAGGTTACACGGCTTGGGTTATTAGCGCTATCACTATAGATATTAATTTTGCTCTTCACTCCTGCTCAAAGTCGATTAACGATCACCAACTCAGGCCAGTATTGCTGTCTGCACCAACACCATGTAGACACCAGTGCCGGTCACAATACTGATTAGGGGTTGGCGCCAGATCAGGTGCAATATCAAGGTCACCAGCAAACCAATCAATTCTGGCACAAAAGCCAAGCTTATAAATGCCTCATTTTTGAAGCTATAGACCAACAACAATACCATTAGCACAGGCGGTAAATATTTGCCCAAATAATCCAACAGAGGATGTTCACTTTGTTTATGAAACACGATAAATGGCAAAGAGCGGGTGATAAAGGTGGCCACAGCCATGACCGCCATAACAATTAACAAATGGCTTATGGCGATTTCCATGCCTGCCCTCCCCTTGCCATCAGCAACAGTGCCACGGCCAAACTGCAAGATATTAACAACATTTGATCTCGGCTTAGCAATAATAATGTACCTAAACCTAAAACCAAGGCCCCAACGAACAAACCGGGGTTAGGCAGTTGCCGGTATTGCTCAATTACCAGCACCAAAAACAAGGCCGGCAAAACAAACTCTATGCCGGCTGTAGAATAGTTGATTTGACTACCCAGCCAGCCCCCCAAGGTACAGCCCAATACCCAACTTATTTGGTTAAACAGGGTAATAAGGAACTTAAATTGCACTGGATCATGGCCAATGGGGGCAGAACAAGATGTTAATAAAGAATACGTTTCATCTGTCAGACCAAAGATCATGTACCACCGGCGCCAGCCCGATTTAGGAAAGCGATTGAGTAAGGACAAACCGTAGAAAATATGGCGAATATTGAGCAACAAGGTAGCGGCAAAGACTTCCACTAGGCCGGCCTGATTGGCCAACAAACCCACCGCCAAAAATTGCGCCGTGCCGGCAAAAACAATGACACCCATGAGGCCCGCATACAACCAATGGAAGCCTAATTCAGAAAACAGTACACCAAAGGCAATACCCAAAGGGACATAACCGAGCATTACCGGAATAGTGGTTCTAAATGCAGTGGCAAGCAACACAATGCAATCCTTGATTATTAGGCTTGGCGATACTATCAACGCCGCTTGACAGGGTCAAGCTAAAGCCCTTGCCTGTGCTATAAGGAAAGTAGTTACTACTGCATACTTGGTTGGCCATTGGCTCTGGCATAAGACAAAACCAACATCTTAGTTCATCTCAAAAGTGGATTAGCTCATGCGCAATGCTAGCTCCTTATCTGGCGTCATGCGCAGGGCGTCAAATGGACAAACGTTCTGGCAAAGATCACAACCAATACAATTTTCGGGATTGCTATTAATCTTATCTGTGCCCACCTTTAGGGAGTCGTAAAAACACATTTTCACGCAGATAGCACATTTGGGAAATTTGCATTTATCATGATCAATCAGCGCATATACAGGCTCAGCCTCAAACAACTGTGGCAATGACATGCTTTTGTCAGTTGCTACACCGTAAATAGCTTCAAGATCATCATAGCCATGCTCATCAAGAAATTGATCAATCTGAGCAATAATTCTGGGCAGCCACTCAATACCACGTAACATCAATACCGAACAAACCTGCATGATTTTGGCACCCGTCATAAAATACTCGATGGCATCGCGGCCATCATAGATGCCATTGGAACCTGACATAGGTATACCATAGGTCGAGTATATTTCATGGATCCAACGCAAAGTTAAATACTTTACCCATGGGCCGCCGATGCCAGCAGGGCCACCAATGTAAGGTTCAGCCTCGTCGATATTAACAGCAAAGCCAACAAAACGGCTGTTTACCGCCACGGAGCTAGCACCCGCATCGTAGGCCGCCTTTGCTACTGCACTTAGGTTATGGGTTTCGGGTGTCAATTTGACCATAACCTTAATGTCTGCTGCGGCCAAAATCTGCCTGGTCAGTTCTGCTGTCATGGCAGGGTCTTGAGCGATCCAATTACCCACTGTTGGGGTGTCATAATCAGTTGGATGGGGGCACTGGTAATTGAGCTCCACCAATTCAATGCCACACTCTTTCATCACTTTGGCTAGCTTGATCCAGCCAGCCATAGTATCGGAAGCAATATTACCGATAATATGGCTACCATGCTGTTTTGCATAAGTTTGCGCTTCCTTCAAAATAGGAATCCAATCCTCGTAATGCTCTTTGGCATAACCTGAACGACTGTAAAAGAAAAAAGAACGGTTAACCTTGCCTTTAATAGGCTGCCCCCGGTCATTGAGAATAGCGTATTTGGAATTATTGGTCAGGGTTTGCATGACCGGCATATCACCCACAGTCTTAATAATGACGCCACCGGCACCGTGATCGATACACTCTTTAATGTTTTCCAGACTATTGCCCGTTTCAGCCGAAGCAACAACAATGGGATTTTTAAATTTAATGCCACAAAACTCTACTTGTAAATCGGCCATTATCAGCCCCCTGTCTATCTCTAGTCTTCGTCTACACACTAAAGAAATCGCTTATTTATTTGCCAATTAACATTATCAATGGAACTACCTTGAGTACAATTTAGAATAAATTATCAATTTATTGGCAAGAGTTATTAATTAGTATCGATACAGACAGCCTGATAAGGCCTGTTATAGCAAAGGTTACTATGCCAAACGATAGGGCTTGTTATGAATGGCAAAACGATCAGCAGCCGCTTATTAAAGCCGCTAAAAGCAGGTTAAAAAACCGCATAGTAGGTGGAATTGACATTTCACGACCAGGGACGCTATGTTGTTAATGACGAGCACCCGATAGCTCAACCAAAGTCTACAATTCGCATAGGGAGTACTGACCATGTGTGGTCGTCTCAACGTATCTGACAACCCGCATATCCAGGCACTGATGGAAGATTTGGGCATGCCCATCTTTCCAGCATTTGCAGCCAGATGGAATGTGTCACCTGGCGCTTTGATAAATGTGGTGACTCGCACCCAAACAACAGCAGTGACATGGGGTATTAACTTCAATGGATTTTCTCACCCCAATTCTCGCGCCACCACCATCAGCAGGCGCAACGACCTAAAAGACTACCTAGTCCAATATCCCTGTTTAGTGCCAGTGAACGGGTTTTATGAATGGCCTGATACCAAACTCTACCCGCAATGGCGTGGTCATGATGTTAGATTTCATATATCAACCCCCGACAATGCCCTGTTCTTGGCCGCCTTCGCAAAACCTTCAACTGCCGGCTGGCAAGCCAATATTATCACGACCGATGCCACCGAAAAGATGGCCAACTTCCATCACCGCTCGCCGGTAATACTAAAACCTAGCGAAGCCCTACAATGGTTACAACACAGACAACCAAAAGCACGTCTAGACATGTGCAAACCTTACACGGGTGAGCTGAATTTGTACGCATGCTCCTCTTTTGTTGATAACGCAAAACATGAGGGTGATGAGTGCATGGCTGCCGCTGGTATATATGCCGAACAGATCAGCTTACTATGAAGCCACACTAGCGCGCTGTCTCCGCGGCTTACGCCGCTTCGGCTCAAACTGGGCAGTTCGAATTGCGAATCTTACAGACACAAAAAATCCCGCACAAGGCGGGATTCTTTATATCTGGTAGGACTAGGCAGATTACTCAAGGCTTCGCCTTTCACCCTAGCGGGTCGCACTCGCCTTGCTCGCGCGCTGTCTCCGCGGCTTACGCCGCTTCGGCTCAAACTGGGCAGTTCGAATTGCGAATCTTACAGACACAAAAAATCCCGCACAAGGCGGGATTCTTTATATCTGGTAGGACTAGGCAGATTCGAACTGCCGACCTCTACCATGTCAAGGTAGCGCTCTAACCAACTGAGCTATAGTCCTAAAGAGAGGCGGAATGATACGGATTTTTGTTTTCTAAATCAAGGTTTAAGTGTCCCTTTTGTGACTAGTTTTATGCTTACTCTATTGGTTTTGCCTAGTTTGCGGCCAACCGCACTTAAACACCCTCTATCAATCAGCCACCATCAGTTGCGACTTAAGTTGGTGCAACTGATCACGGTATTGCGCGGCCTGTTCAAACTCCAGGTTTTTGGATGCTTCGAACATGGCATCCTCCGTCTTGGCAATACGTTGTGACAGCTGTTTAGCCGTCAAAGCACTTATATCAATATCATAATCAACTTGCGGCTCAGCAGCCTGCTTACGTGCTTTACCATGGCGTTTCTTACCAGAACCAGGCGCATAGGCGCCTTCCATAATATCCTGTACTGACTTCTCTACACCCTTGGGCGTGATGTTATTATCAATATTAAACTGCAATTGCTTACTTCGACGGCGATCAGTTTCATCGATAGCCCGCTGCATGGAACCCGTCATGCGGTCCGCATACAGTATGGCTTTGCCATTCAGATTACGAGCAGCACGGCCAACAGTTTGAATAAGTGAACGCTCAGAACGCAAGAAGCCTTCTTTGTCGGCATCCAAAATAGCTACCAAAGAGACTTCGGGCATATCCAAACCCTCTCTTAGCAGGTTGATACCGACCAACACATCAAACTCACCGATACGTAAATCACGAATAATTTCCACTCGCTCAACCGTATCAATATCCGAATGCAGATAACGTACCCTGACACCATTTTCATGCAAGAAATCCGTTAAATCTTCGGCTAAGCGCTTAGTGAGCACGGTCACCAGAACGCGCTCCTTTAAATCCACTCGCTTTTGAATTTCCTTCATCAAATCATCTACTTGGGAGGTGGCGGGACGTACCTCCAGCTCGGGATCTACCAAGCCTGTGGGGCGAACGACCTGCTCTACCACTTGATCTGCGTGGTCCTTTTCATACTGCCCAGGCGTTGCTGAAACAAAGATTTTTTGGGGGGCAATTCGCTCCCATTCCTCAAACTGCATGGGTCGATTATCCAGTGCCGATGGCAAGCGGAAACCATATTGCACTAAAGTTTCTTTGCGTGAACGATCCCCCTTGTACATAGCACCCAGTTGAGGAATGGTCACATGTGATTCATCTACCACCAATAGGGCATTGGGTGGCAAATAGTCAAACAAGGTGGGTGGCGGTTCACCGGGAGCCCGACCCGACAAATAGCGGGAGTAATTTTCAATACCTGCACAAAAACCTAATTCCTGAATCATCTCCAAATCATAACGTGTGCGCTGATCCAACCGCTGCTCTTCCACCAGTTTGTTATTATCCCGAAAGTGCTGCAAATGCCCTTTCAGTTCACCTTTGATCTTATCAATAGCTTCCAACAAGGTTTCACGAGGCGTCACATAATGGGTTTTTGGATACACCGTCAGGCGAGGCACTCGTCGCAATACTTGGCCGGTAAGCGGGTCGAAAAAGCTCAGCTGCTCAACCTCGTCGTCAAACAATTCGACCCGCACTGCTTCTTCATCGGATTCAGCCGGGAAAATATCAATGACATCACCACGTACCCGATAGGTAGAACGATGAAAGTCCGTATCGTTACGTTGGTACTGCAATTCTGCCAAGCGCCGGATTAATTTGCGTTGCTCCATCTTATCACCCCGGTTAAGGTGCAATACCATCTGATGGTAAGCTTCTGGGTCACCCAAGCCATAAATCGATGAAACCGTCGCCACGATAATGGCATCGGAGCGCTCTAACAGCGCTTTAGTTGCCGACAAACGCATCTGCTCAATATGTTCATTTACCGAGGAGTCTTTATCAATGAACGTATCAGAAGCAGGCACGTATGCTTCGGGCTGGTAGTAATCGTAATAGGATACGAAATACTCAACGGAATTATTGGGGAAAAACTCCTTGAACTCACCATACAACTGGGCCGCCAGGGTCTTATTGTGAGCCATAACAATCGTTGGCCGCTGAGACTTGGCGATCACCTGAGCAATGGTAAAGGTCTTACCAGAGCCTGTCACACCCAACAGCGTTTGCGCAGCTAACCCTGCATCAATGCCCGTCAATAGCTTCTTTATGGCTGTTGGTTGATCACCCGCTGGCTGGTACTTGGAATGAACTTCAAATTTGTTCATAGGTAGGTTCTCTAAGCAATGTCCATAGGGGTATCAGCTTATAATACAATTTCAACACCTGTTGCATGCAGTAAGACAACGCCATTGAGCCAGCATTCATACTCACTTGCCTGTTAACGTTGGCGTCTCAGTTACCTTGGTAAACGGGGCTTCAACACGATGCCTTTGGCTTGCCTGCTGCTGCATATGCCACAAGCGTGCATAGTGGCCAGCAGCCTGCAACAACTGCTCGTGCGTACCCTGTTCGACTAACTCTCCCTGATCAATTACCAAAATATTGTCAGCATCAACAATGGTCGACAAACGGTGCGCTATGACTAGCGTGGTACGTTGTTTAGCAATTTCTGCCAAGGCTTGCAAAATGCTCCGCTCGGCTTCTGAGTCCAGTGCCGAGGTTGCCTCATCAAACAACAATATAGGTGGATTTTTAAGTAATACCCGCGCAATCGCTATACGCTGCTTTTCACCACCAGACACTTTTAGTCCACGCTCACCAACCACAGTATTCACAGTATCAGGCAAGGCACTAACAAAAGTGCGCAAGCTAGCCATCTCAATGGCCCGCCAAATCTCTTCATCGCTGGCTTCAGGGCTGCCGTAAGCGACGTTATTCCAGATGGTATCGTTAAACAACACCGTATCCTGAGGCACTACACCAATTTGCTCACGTAAGCTCAGTTGCTGTACCTGATGAATGGGTTGCTGGTCAATACGAATACAGCCAGATTGCAAATCATAAAAACGGAACAGCAGGCGACCAATAGTAGACTTACCCGAGCCACTGGGACCAACAATGGCTACCTTATGGCCAGGCTGGACCTTGAAACTGAGGCTTTTGAGGATTTGCCTTTCGCTCTGATAGGCAAAATTAACCTGATCAAATTCCACGCCAGCCTGATCAATTTTAAGCACTGGCGCTTGTTCTTCGTCCTGCACTTTAGGCTGGCGTTTCAGCAGCTCAAACATGTTTTCCACATCTGACATGGCACGGCGAATTTCACGATAAATAAAGCCCAAAGCACCAAGAGGTACGAATAACTGTAACAAATAAGCATTCACCATCACCAGATCACCAATGGTCATGCTACCGTCCACTACCCCCTTGGCGGCTAAGTACATCAGAGAAGTCAGGCCCGCACCAATAATCAGGGCTTGGCCTGAATTTAACAAGGCCAAGGACAGTCGGTTATTAACCCTGGCTTGCTCCCAAGCCTTTAGATTACGGTCATATTGACTGGTTTCAAAGGCTTCGTTGTTAAAGTACTTGACCGTTTCGTAGTTCAACAAACTATCGATAGCGCGAGTACTGGACTGACTGTCCAAGCGATTAGCCTCTTTTACAAAACGCGTACGCCATTCAGTGGTAATCACACTAAAAGCAATGTAAGCAACGACACACACCAAGGTAATCAGGGAAAACCAAATATTAAAGGCGCCAAACAGAATTAACATAATCAGGATTAGCTGCACAATAGTAGGCAGGATATTGAATACCATGAACCGCATCATGAAATTGATGCCGTTGGTGCCCCGATCAATATCTCGAGATATACCACCGGTTTGTCGACTGAGGTGAAAGTCCAGTTCCAGTTTGTGTAGGTGAGAAAATACTTCCAAACCGACCTTACGCATAGCACTCTCAGTCACACGACTAAAAACGGCATCACGCAGTTCACCTAAAAACACACTACCAAAGCGCATAGCGCCATACAACAAGACAAAGCTCAAAGGTATCACGAGCACTTTACTGGCATCACTTTGCAGGCCATCGACCAGCTCTTTTAAAGCCCAAGGCATGGCCAGAGATACCCCAATGGCACCCACCAAACACAGCATGGCAATAACCACCCGTGCCTTGTGGATCAGCAAATAGGGCCATAAAGTTTTGATCAATTGCCACATCTCCATCTCTTGAAATGACTTGATCGGATGCTGTCCATAACCCTTTTTCATTTGGCTTTTCATTTACTGATATAACACCTTAATATTGCTTAGATGGAAGTGCTAGCAAGAAGCTATCGCTACCACCTAAATGTCAGCTCGTTAGCAGCAGTCTGTATGGCCGATGACCATAATGGCTTCCACTTCCACCTGCACCGCTTTAGGCAATGCTTTCACACCCACGGCAGCTCGGGCAGGATATGGCTCCTGAAAATACTGAGACATAACTTCATTGACCGTTGGAAAATTACTTAAATCAGTCATAAAAATACTCACTTTGACCACATCGGCGAGACTACCACCGGCGGCCTGGACCACCGCCTGTAAATTAGCAAAACACTGATTTGCCTGAGCAGCGAACTCTTGGCTGCACACTTCCATGGTAGATGGATCAAGTGGAATTTGACCCGAGATATACACCGTATTACCGGCACGCACTGCTTGGGAGTATGTACCGATCGCCGCTGGAGCGTTATCAGTAGCAATAATTTGTTTATCCGCCATGTTTGGCCTCCAGATAAAAGCTAAATACCATTAAGAAAACACAAACGGGCATAATAACAGGGCCAAGCCAATGGACACCAGCCGAAATGCGACCTAGGCTAGTAAGAGTGGTAAATCAGCTATAGAATCGAGAATATAATCCGCTTGATGTAAATCTGCACTGACACTTGTGCCTGTTAACACCCCTACCACGGCGCCAGCACTAGCACTTAATCCCATATGTAAATCATGGGTATTATCGCCCACTACCATCACCTGGTGAGGTTTAATTCTAGTGGCCTCACAAAATGCTTGCACCATACCGGGGCCAGGCTTACTGCCATGTCCCGAATCATAGCCGCAAAGAAATTGAAACAGGTGTAGGCAGTCATAGGGCCTAAGGGTCGATCTAATGCCCTGCTCACTATCCATGGTAGCCACCCCCATCACATACCCCATGTCATGCAATTGCCCAAGACTCGATGTCAAATTGGCTACCGGTACACTAGGGTGTTCAATGCCAACCGCAAACTCAGCATTAATCAAGGCCTCTAGTTCGGCTACTGATAATGGCAACTGCGCAGCCCAGGCTTTTGCAATATCTAAATTATTGCCAGCCGCGAGAATAGAGCCACTTTTTACCCGCCCACTGATCTCATCAAATCCCACCGTGGCCATCAAACGAGCCATTAGCTCGATATCACTGTCACAAAGTTTGGCCACCAGATCCAGCCCTTTTGGCACCCAAGTAGCATGAAAGTCCAGTAGGGTGCCATCCTTATCGAACAATATGCCTGCAATGTCACTTAATTGACCAACCTGCCTAGTCATACTAAACCTCCTCTATGATGTCATCGAGGGGTCCTTCCACTTTTTCCAGATGGCTATCTTCCACACCACGCCAGCGACTATTGTGCAATTCACCCTGACGATTCAACAACGGATAAGCTATGGCCGTGAAGTGTGAGTGCAGGCGTTTAAGATCGCGCATTATATCGGTAAATAGGTTATGCGCCAGAGGACTCACTTGTTGGTCCATGGCTTTTTGTCGCTGGCTATCTAGGTATTGTTGATGCATGTGATTAAATGCCTGCTTAGCCTGGAACAGGTCCCTAGCGGCCTCCGTATCTTCACTCATCATCACCTGAAATGACAAAGGCATAACGTCAAACAAACCTTGCATACAAGTCTCAATAGCCGCCTTTTCTGGCTCGGAGAAGGCAATATGCAAGCTGTTCTTTTTCTTTAGCAACAGAATAATACTGCGCTCCAAAATATCCCCAGCATGTTCAATATTAGTGGTAAACAAGAGTAGATCTTGGCACCTGGCACGCTCCTCATTACTCAGTTCCTGGCCACCAAGCTCTAGCAGATAAGCATTAATTTCATGATGGAAGTCATCGATAATATCGTCACTTTGCTGGATTTTTTTCTCCAAACTTTCCACACTCTTGTACATGCCTTGATGCACATCTCGCAACATATCTTCTAGCAGGTCACCCATGGTTAAGGTGTCTCTTACCACATTGGCAATAGCTGCCGCGGGGGAGGTATCCAGAATATCTTCCAAATGCTTGGGTGCTGGGATCGGTGTCAACTTTTGAGGTGGCAAACGGTAGTCAATCCAACCAGCCAATTTGCTCACTATCAGCATGCCAAAGCTTGCCACAACAAGATTAAACAAACAGTGCATCATTACCAATTGCCAGGCCGGCGAAAACTGTAAACTGCTAAATAGGCTGTGCAGCCAATCCAATATAGGAATAAATGCCATTACCCCCAAACAGCGTAATAACAAGTTTCCTAAAGGAGCAACACGCTTAGCATTACTGCCGCTACGTGACATATAAACGGGGATCAACGCGCTGCCAATATTCACGCCCAAAACCAAAAGTAAGCCAGAAGTCACATCAATCACTTGGGCGGCAACAATACCGGCTAGCAGCAATACCATAACCAGACTTGAGTGCAGCATAAAGGTAATCACCGCAGCAAAAGCCAACGCCAACCATGGCTCAGCCAACAAACTGCGCATCACATCCACAAACAGCTGTGAAGCTTGCAAAGGCTCAGCCATGGCTCGCAAAGTGCCCAATGCCAAGAGCATCAAGCCTAACCCCATAGCCGCCTGCCCAGCACCTTGCCAACGCTTGTTATTGCCCTTGAACTCCAAGCTCACACCCAAAGCAATAAGCAATGGGCTCAAAGCACTTAAATCAAAGGACAGAATCAAAGCCACTAAAGTGGTGCCCACATCCGCACCTAGCAAGAATGCCAAGCCCGCCTCACCTTGCACCCCTAGTGAGGCCGCCAGCAAGGCTGATGCCGTGCTACTTTGCAAAATAAGTGTCAGTGTTACACCTAAGCCTAAAGCCGACCAAACCCCCGCGAAACGATCACGAACCAGATGGGCAAGCTTACTACCATAGGCGCGGTTCATGCCCATTTGCACGCGCTTGAGACCCCAAATAAGTAAGGCCACACCACCGGCCAAACCTATCAGTAACTGGGTAATACTCGGGTCATTGGTTATATCCATGCAGGGTTTCCATAAATAGGCAAAATAACTGCCTAATCAATGCATTAGCTGTGCCTTGATTGTTGCACTACGGCCCACGCAAAACAACCCCTATAGACTGACTGGCACACCTAATATATTGGTTTCAGCAATAACTCGGTCATCACCCAAGGTCTGCAGTACAAATAATGTCTCTCGCCAACTATTGGTAAATTGGCTACGGAACTGCAGCAAGGGCGTCGCTTGCGGATCCAAGAGCAAGAAGTCTGCTTCTTTGCCAATGGCGAAATTGCCAATTTTGTCAGCTAAGTCTAGGGCTTTAGCACCGCCTAAAGTAGCCATATAAAAGGACTGTTCCGGGCTCAGGTTGACCCCTTGGAGCTGCTGAATTTTGTAGGCTTCCGACAGGGTCTGTAGCAACGAAAAACTGCTACCACCACCCACATCTGTACCCATACCCATCTTGATACCGAAACGTTGCAGCTGACGTAATGGAAATAAACCTGAACCAATAAACAAGTTCGAGGTTGGGCAGTGGGCTATAGCCGAGCCGGTATCAGCCAGGCGCTGGCACTGGCTGTCACACAAATGAATACCATGGGCAAAAACACTGCGCGGCCCTAACAAGCCAGCCTGGTCATAAACATCAAGGTAGCTATCAGCATGAGGGAAAAGCGTTTTTACCCAAGCTATTTCATCTTCATTTTCTGAAAGATGAGTGTGCAGATAGACACCCGGGTACTCCGCCAGTAACTGCCCGGCCAACTGCAACTGCTGAACACTTGAAGTAGGAGCAAAGCGTGGTGTTACAGCATAGGACAAACGCTCCACACCATGCCACTTTTCGATCAACTGTTTGCTCTGTTGATAACCACTTTCAGGGGTATCCAGTACAGCCTCAGGGGCATTACGATCCATCAATACCTTACCGGCTATCATGCGCAGATTATGTGCCTTCGCCACTTCAAAGAAACCTTCCACTGACTCCGGATGCACCGTACAAAACACCAACGCTGTGGTAGTGCCATTACGCAACAATTCTTGTACAAACACCTCGGCCACAGCACGGGATTTTTTCAAGTCACCAAACTGTGATTCTACGGGGAAAGTATAAGTATTTAACCAGTCTAGTAATTGCGTGCCATAGGCACCAATCATCTCTGTTTGCGGATAATGTACATGGCAATCTACAAAGCCCGGCACCATCAACCTGTCCCCATGTTGCTCTACAGTAGCTAGTTGTGCGGCCGAATAGTTGCCGACTAGCCGACTATAATCACCATAAGCTGCAACATGACCCTGCTCTATGTGGAGCAAAGCATCAGCGATATACTCGATGGCTTGATCTGGCTCCTGCTGTTGATCAGGCTCAGCCACACAATGCAGCAATGGGCCACGGAGTATTCGGCTACTGGGTGTATGTATTGTTTTTAAGTTGCTCATCGTAGTTTCAATCATACCAGTTCTAATTCTACACTGGTGCTTTGCTCAGTCTTGTTAGAATTGGGTATATGGCGCAAGGTCTGCCGCTGCTGGTACAAACTCATGACTTGGGCGGCCACAGAAACCGCTATCTCCATGGGTAGTTTGCCTGTTATTTGGCCATCTCCCATGGGGCAAGCAAACACCGACATCAAATCTGATAAGCCTTTGTCTTGCAAGCGGCGACGAAATTTAGCGGCCTTGGTACGGGAACCAATAACCCCCACATAATTGGCATCACCCCGTTGTAAAGCTGACTCAGACAGTTGTAAATCTAAACCATGGTGGTGGGTCATAATCAAAAAGCAGCTACCTGCACGGCAATCAGCAATAGCATCTACTGGGTACTCCTCATGCACACATTGAACACCAATTGGGATCTGCTTAGGTAACATGTCATAACGCCCATCAATCCAGGTCACGGCCACTGGCAATTGCGCTAACAAGGGCACCAGCGCACGACCAACATGACCAGCACCAAACACCACCACAGGCATCGGACTGCATGGCACCTGCTCAAACATCAACTTCACCGTGCCGCCACAACACTGACCTAGGCTAGCGCCCAAAGCATAGTCTTGCATGTGTAGCTGATTGTGCTCGTTGTCTTGTTGCATTAGGTGGCGAGCATATTGCACGGCCTTGTGCTCCAAATGCCCGCCACCGATAGAATCAAATAGTCCATCGTGGGTCACCAGCATCTTGGCACCCACACTTCGTGGTGTACTGCCTTGTACTTCACATACAGTGACCAATACATAGGCATGGCCTTGCTGTTCACATTGCATTTGCGCGCGTAGCCAACTTTTCATGACGCACCTTCTTGCTTGCTTTGCTGGGCCTGCTGCAAGGCCCACAATACCCGCTCCGGCGTTGCTGGTGGATCGAGCGGCGGGTTACGCTGGCCATCACCAGCCTGAAACACCGCATCGCGCAAGGCACTCCAAACGCTAATTCCATACATGAACGGTGGCTCTCCCACGGCCTTAGAGTGGTAAATAGTCGCTTCATGATTACTGCTATTGGCCAACAAATTTACCTTGAATACCTTGGGTGTGTCACCCACGGCCGGTATCTTGTAGGTAGCACCAGAATTGGACTGTAAGCGACCATCATCGCCCCAAACAAGCTCTTCAGTTGTGAGCCACCCCATACCCTGCACAAAGGCCCCTTCTATTTGGCCGATATCCAAAGCCGGATTTAGGCTATACCCAGCATCATGCAGTATATCGACTCGCCTTACTTGATACATGCCCGTAAGACGGTCAACTTCTACCTCACTCACAGCAGCGCCACAAGTGTAATAATAAAATGGATGTCCCTTAGCTTGCTCACGATCATAATAGATTTTGGGAGTTCGATAATAACCGGTAGCTGACAAGGAAATACGCTCTAAATAAGCCAACTGTACCAGTTCGACAAAACTTTGCTGGCCCGAGGGCCAAGAAACTTGACCCCCATGAAAGCGGACCTGTTCAGCAGCACATTGATGCGTGTGGGCCACAAATTCCTGTAATCGATTACGGAGAGTTTGGCATGCTACACGAGTGGCTTGGCCATTCAAGTCAGTACCACTTGAGGCTGCCGTAGGTGAGGTATTTGGCACCTTGTCCGTGCGCGTAGCCGTGACCTTAATCACATCCAGCACAACCCCCATTTCTGCGGCGGCTATTTGCCCAATCTTGGTATGTAAACCTTGGCCCATTTCTGTGCCACCGTGGTTGACTTGAATACTACCGTCCGTGTAGATATGCACCAGAGCGCCAGCTTGATTCAAAAACTGTGCGGTAAATGAAATACCAAATTTCACCGGTGTCAAAGCCAATCCACGCAACTTACGCCCAGCTGTCTGATTGTATTGAGCAATGGCGTCTCGTCGTTGCCAATACTGACTAGACTGCACCAACTCACCGATGATACGTTGCAAGGGCACACCTTCTAATTGCTGATGATAAGGTGTCACCATACCCCGTTGTGGGCTATATAAATTGGCCAAACGCACACTTAAAGGATCGCGCCCCACTGCCCGCGCCACATCGTCGACTACCTGCTCAGCCAACATCATACCTTGCGGGCCGCCAAAGCCGCGAAAGGCCGTTTGTGACGCCGTATTCTGAAACCAGCGATGACCTGTTATCTTCGCGGCAGGCAAATAGTAGGCATTGTCCGCATGGAACATTGCCCTATCCACAATGGCATCTGACAAGTCGGGGCTGCAGCCACACAAACCATGCAGGTCAGCCTGCAAAGCGACAATTCGGCCTTCATAATCAAAGCCCACTGTGGCCTGATTGACGAAGGCATGTCGCTTGCCTGTAAGCTGCATATCGTCGCTCCGACTTAAACGGAGTTTTACTGGCGCTTGGTTACGCACCGCCAGCAAAGCGGCCAAGCAAGCCCACTGAGCGGCTTGTGTCTCCTTACCACCAAAACCGCCACCCATGCGACGCATGTCGATCACCACCAAGTGCATCGGTATATCAAGTACCTCAGCAACTAGCTTTTGCAGCTCCGAAGGGTGCTGACTTGAGCTATATACCAGCACACCTCCCTCTTCTTGTGGTAAGGCCAGTGCCACCTGCCCTTCAAGATAAAAGTGCTCTTGCCCACCAATACTCTGCTGCAGCGTCAACTGTTTAGGGGCCTCAGCCATGGCAACTTGCACATCACCTTTATCTAAACTATGACTAGGACGCACCGTTCGATGCGCCGCTTGTGCCGCCTGCAAGTCCAAAATAGGTGCACTACCTTGTATCTCAATCAGCCCTTTCTGAGCAGCTTGACGAGCTAATTCATGCTCAGTGGCTAACACTGCAAATACCGGTTGCACCATATAATTGACTTGATTTTCAGCCAATAACGGATCCCCAGGAAACACGGGGCCAATATCCTTATGACCAGGAATGTCGGCCGCGGTGATCACATCCACCACGCCTGACGCAGACCAAACATCACTAACATCAATCCTTTTAATTTTGCCACTGGCAACGTCTGCCCCCCCAACATAGGCATGCAGACAATGCGCAGGCACGGCTATATCGTCAGTATAACGAGCCTCGCCAGTCACGTGCATAAACGCGCTTTCATGAGCTTGACTAGTACCCATGGTCCCACCCAAATTTTTGTCATCAGTTGGCCTAGTCTCCGGTAATTTTCTCATGCTACCGACTCCTCCTTGACTTGGGCATCTTGAAGCCAGTACTGCAATAAATTGACACACACCTGAGAACGGTATGCGGCACTAGCACGCACATCACTCATAGGGGTCACATCCTGCTGCAACATAGTCATCAATTGGCCTGCGTCAATATTGGCTACCGCCATGCCCAGCAAGGCTGTCTCGAGCTTGCTGGCCAGTACTGGCGTAGCGGCCATACCACCTAGACCAAGCCGGAAATGCGTTATGACACCCTGCTCAACGTTCACGACAAGGGCCATACACACAGCCGATATGTCATCTTCATGGCGCTTGGAAATTTTTTCCAAAAATACTTGGCGCTCACTCATGGGAACCCGAATACTGCGGATATATTCACCAGGCTGCAGCACGGAATGCCGGTAACCCGTATAGAATTTGGCCAGTGGCACGACCCTAATGTGCTGTTTTTTCTGTGTCTGAACCAATTCCAGCTCAGCCTCCAAGGCCAGTAACAAAGGCGGAGAATCGGCTATTGGTGATGCATTAGCAATATTGCCAGCGATGGTACCGCGATTACGAACTTGTGTAGAACCAATCAAAGGTAATAACTTTTGCCAGGCCAAAGCCATGTGGTTGTGGGCCAAAAGTGCCCCCCCAAGATAATCCTGTAACTGACTGAAAGTCACCCCCCCACCAATACAAAGATAGCCATCATGTATGGCAATGGATTGGAGTTCTGTGACTTGCGACAGGTCGATGTAGGCAGGCCTTGTGTGTGACTGCTGGGTGACCTCTAAGCCTAGGTCTGTGCCACCACAAATCAAGGTGGCATTGGGTGCCGCATCAATAGCCAGCGCCAATGCTGCTTCATCGCTGGGTAGCTGGTAATTGAGAGTAGACGTTGTACTCTCATCAGCCAACAACCCATCTGCAGCCAAATAGGCCATCACCTGCTGATGACTCAGACCCACAACCTGCCGCTCTTCTTGGGCGCCCTGCGTAAAAGGAGCCAAACTTGCAGCGGCCTGTAATATGGGATGATAACCTGTGCAACGACACAGGTTGCCCGACAAGGCTTGCTCAATGGCATGTTCATGTTGCTGTTTATGGGCTGCTGTATGCATAGGGTTGGCTGGTGTATTGAGCCACCAAGCCCACATAGCCATAACAATGCCAGGGGTGCAAAAACCGCACTGGCTAGCATGATAGTCCACCAAAGCCTGTTGCACCGGATGCATGCCTGATAGCTCTTGGGCGCTATGCGGACTCAAGCCCTCTAAAGTAACAACATGCCGACCCACCACACTACCCAACAGTGCTATACAGGCATTGGCCGCCTGATAGTGCAATTGCCCGTCTTGTACACAACCTAATAGCACCGTACAAGCACCACAATCACCCGCGCCGCAACCTTCCTTGCTAGCCTTCATGTTTTGTTGCTCACGCAGCCAGTTGAGCAACGGTTGCCGACTTTGGCTGGCGTCAACATTAACTAAACGGTTATTAAGTAAAATTTTCATGGGCATAGGCATATAAAACTGTTTTATTAGCGGCCACCGGCGCTGGCGACAATTGCAAGGATTCTGTCATTTTGACAAATCTTGTCTATTTGGTCAAGTTTTTAAGTTTTACTCATAACCTGTTACAATCGGGCGCTAACGTAAGCCAATACAGCTAGGCGACTATGAGTAGAACTGCCCCACGAGGCCCTTACAAACCGGGTCGTATACGCCAGAAAAGCGAACAACGTATACTCAGCGCTGCCACGGCCGCATTTGCTCAACACGGTTTTACTGGTGCCAGTATGCAAAGCATTGCTGATGCAGCGAGTGTCCCCAAGGCCAATGTACACTACTACTTTAAAAATAAATTAGGAGTCTATACCGCGGTTCTGGAAAATATATTGGGACTATGGGACACGGTGTTAAACGACCTGACCATCAACGATGACCCGGCTATCGCATTGTGCCGGTATATTGATGCCAAAATTGATTTTTCACGCACTCATCCAGAAGAATCTCGGGTGTTCGCCAAAGAGATGCTCAGTGGTGCACCGCATCTGCAGGAGTTTCTAGAAGCTGATTATGGTCAATGGCTAGATGCCCGTTTGACCATATTCAGGGCTTGGATTGACGCAGGAAAAATGGATGCCATTGATCCTGCGCACCTATTATTCATGATTTGGGGCTCCACCCAACACTACGCTGACTTTGCCCCTCAAGTGAAGCAATCGCTACACGCAGAAATACTCCAGCAGGCGCACTTTGATGCCGCTGCCAAAACGGTCAAGCAGGTGATTTTAAAGGGCTGCGGGCTAGCAATAGCTAGCCCTTAATTTGCCACTATGGCTCCTGCCGCTTATCTAGGCCAGTTAAAGGCTGGTCTTGGATAGCTCGCTCAAAGGACTGTAAACGCTTATAGACTGACAATAATTCTACAATCGTAGGCCAAGCACTAATCAGGTACTGGAAGGAATTACTTACCTGTCCAAACGCGGTCAATATCTGCTGCAAAATACCATAAGTAATGGTCCCAGATACAATGGTCGGAATAAGAATGATATAAGTAAACATGTTGTCCGCATTCACATACAGACTGCGCGCCAAATTAAAGTAAGTATAATGGAAATAGATACGGAAGTAGTTTTTGCGCACTTGGCCAAACAACTCCTCCAAAGTCATGGGATGAGCGCGTTCGTGGTTGTCCTCACCATATACCAACTCTTTTCGGTATGCCGCCTCCACACGTTGATTATGAAACTGTAAACCCGGCAATTTGATGCCCACCAGGGCCAGAAATGCAGTACCAAATATGGACCAAAACAATGCTGTATAAAATAAGGGCTGAGCAATGACACCGACAAATGGCAGCTCAGTAACATATTCAGACATGGACCATAACAGAGGCAAAAATGCCACTAGCGTCATGATTGCGTCGACAAAAGACACACCCAAGTTTTCCATAATGCTGGCAAAGCGCATAGTGTCCTCTTGCACACGCTGTGAGGCACCTTCGACATCGCGCAGCTTATTCCAGTAAGACACATAATAATTGTTCATGGCGTGACGCCAGCGAAATATATAATGGCTGACAAAAAAACGAGTGAACGCAAAGACTAAAACCGCCAGAGCCGCAATTTCTGCGAACTGAATAATCAGTCCATACATATACTCGGCGGTAATATCTTCTTCGCCAGTTAGGGCATGCTGTATACCATCACCAAAAGGCCGGCGCCAATGGTTGATGGCTACGGAAACCTGCACGGAAAAATAGGTGATAAAAAGAATTAAAGCCGAACCCAAAATAGACCAGTTAAGCCAGGGATGATTATGCAAGATGCGCCAGGCAGCATAAAACATCAATGATGCAACGAGATAGTAAAGGTAAAACCAGAGGAAATCAGGGGTAACAAAGAATCCTAATCCAATAATAGGTGGCGCACCTTCTGCAGGCAAATTGAAGCCCAACATTAGCCCCAAGGTATCACCATAGCCATACCAGGCGCCAATAGAAATAGCGCTCCAAAGCAGAACACTTAGAAAGAATACAACAGGACTGGGAAAGAAAGATTTTAACATAGCTACAAAGTCTAATAGTGATCGTTTATTGTTATTAGAAGCATTCTAAAGGCTTCACCGTATAATACAAGTTACCTTGCCTTATCTACTACGAAACCGATAGCAATTGCGGTTAGTGTGATAAAAAACCTGAATGGTCAAAGACCAAAATTCCTGCTTTAATAACGTCCCAAATATATTTATTAATTACACACAATAAGTTAACATGTTAAGTTTATGCGTATATAAACATATAAAAGTGTTACAGCAACTTGTTACTCAAAGGACCACCACTCATGCAATTAAATAACCCTTCCCTGCTCCGCCAACAGGCTTACATTAATGGCAAATGGGTAGATGCAGATAATGGCGCCACCATGACCGTTACCAACCCGGCCGATGGTGAGGTATTGGGCACCATCCCAGCCATGGAGCGACCCGAAACCGAGCGAGCCATTGAAGCCGCTCGAGTAGCCATGATTGAGTGGCGCAAGCTAACCGCCAAGCAGCGTGCTGGCATCTTGCGTCGTTGGTTTGACTTGATGCTGGCCAATCAAGACGATTTAGGTCTGATTATGACCCTAGAGCAAGGCAAGCCACTGGCCGAAGCGAAAGGCGAAATCGCCTATGCCGCCAGTTTTATTGAATGGTTCGCCGAGGAGGGTAAACGCACCTATGGCGACATCATTCCTACTCACAAGGCAGACGCCCGCATTGTGGTCACCAAAGAGCCTATCGGTGTTGTGGCGGCGATCACCCCGTGGAATTTCCCCTCCGCCATGATCACTCGCAAGTGTGGCCCAGCGTTAGCTGCTGGCTGTGGCTTTGTGGTTCGCCCAGCATCAGAAACACCCTATTCAGCTTTGGCTTTGGCCGTACTGGCTGAAGAAGCTGGTGTACCAGCTGGCGTATTCAACGTGGTCACTGGCCAGTCTCGCCCTATCGGTGCTGAATTGACCAGTAATCCAACCGTACGCAAGTTGACCTTCACAGGCTCTACTCCCGTTGGCAAGCTACTAATGCAACAGTGCGCTCCCACCTTAAAGAAGGTTTCCTTGGAACTAGGCGGCAATGCGCCATTTATTGTATTCGATGATGCCGATATTGACGCCGCCGTAGCCGGAGCCATCGCCGGCAAATACCGTAACGCCGGTCAAACCTGTGTTTGTGTGAACCGCTTTATCGTGCAAGAAGGCATCTATGATACCTTTGTTGCCAAACTTGCGGCCGCTGTAGCACAGTTGAAAATAGGTAACGGTCTAGAAGAAGGTGTTCAACAAGGCCCAATGATTAACCCAGCCGCAGTGGACAAGGTTAAGGAACATATTGCCGACGCCTTGGCTAATGGTGGCGAGCTAATTTACGGCGGTGATAGTCATGAACTAGGCGGTAGCTTTTTTACTCCAACCATTATCGGCAACGCCAACTGTGACATGAAAGTGGCCACCGAAGAGACCTTTGGTCCTTTAGCACCCGTATTCAAATTTAAGACTGAAGAACAAGCCGTAAACATGGCCAATGATACGGAATTTGGCTTGGCAGCCTATTTTTATACCCGTGACATAGGTCGTGTATGGCGTGTGGGCGAAGGCCTAGAGTACGGCATCGTGGGCATCAACGAAGGCATTATCTCCACAGAAGTAGCCCCATTTGGCGGTGTGAAAGAATCCGGCATGGGCCGCGAAGGCTCTCACTACGGCATAGAAGACTTTTTGGAAATCAAATATATGTTAATGGGTGGACTCTAGACCAAGCTTATATAGTCTGTAAATCAAACGATCAACGGACCTATAACAAACAAATAACGGTGTCTTTATCTAATAACACCGTTATTTGTTTATGACTAATGCAGCACGGCACCACTTAAATCGTGGGCATAAACCTCATTCTGTGGCGCCAAACCCAGATCCCATTCCGCTACCGACGATGCTTTATATAACATCTTTAACAAGTTGATCACCAAGTCCTCAGGCAGGTCCAACTCCATCTGCATACTCCCTTTATGTTCTTGACCGAGGGTTAACTGCAAATTACCATTGTCATTTTTTCGCAGGCCGATACGCGCTACCAGTATCGGCTCTTCACCCAACGGCAGATGGGTATCATCAGTGGCCATATACACATCATCAAATCGCACATCAGCATTGGCAACACTGACATTAGCATCTTCAGAAGTAGAAGCCTGTCCGCTACCAACGTTTGCTTGATCCTGTCGCCAAAGCTGCTTTTCAGACAGACTATCGCCTCTTATCTGCTGTAGTTCTTTTAGCAATAAGCGCACATAACGGCGGGTCAACCAAATCCGAGTTTCGGCGTCATCTGTGCTCAATACGTTCAACTGCAGACGATCTTCGATGGCGTCATATTGAATATTAAGCTGTGAAATAGTAACGGCGGTCATTAACAGCTCCTGATTAACCCATTATTTGCACTACACTCTCATGGGGGTCACGGCTTTGTTGCTGATTATCAAGGGCCTGTATATAAACCTGCCAATGTTGGGATTGGTTGATACACAAATCGTACAGGTAATCCCATGCATAAATACCCGAATCATGGCCGTCATCAAAGGTCAGTTTTACGGCGTAGTGTCCTACTGCTTCCACGCCCGTTATCTTGACGTACTTTTTGCCCACTTGTAATTGCGCCTGATCAGGTGAATGGCCACGCACCTCAGCACTGGGCGACAGGACACGTAAGTACTCAGCACTCAAGTCATAAGAGGCATCTTTATAAGTCAAATGCAGTTGGTTATCTGTTTTTTTCAGTTTAATGGCAGTAGGCGTCATAATTAACTGTCCTTAGCAACAATAGTAAAATAGCTCTAGCGCTTACGTCGCATCATATCACGTAAAAAGAAACGATTGGGGTGCAAAGCTTGCGCAATACTGCGACCAACAGGCAGCACTTCGCCCGCCATCTGGGCAGCCAGCAACTGGGCACAAAGGGGTGCCGTAATAAGGCCTTTTGAGCCGTGACCTGCATTAATATACAAGCCCGTCAGCCATGGCATTGCCTCAGTAAAACGATAGTTCTTGTCCTTACGTAAATGGGCAAAGTGATGCAACAATTTCTGCGCATCAGCCAGCTGCCCTACCATAGGCAAATAGTCTGGCGTTGTCGCCCGAAAACCCACACGACCACCACAAATATGTTCACTGGCAACAGTGCTACCGGGCAATAATTGATGCAAGCGTCCCAGGTTACCTTGATGGTCCTGCTCAGCCAAGGCCGGGTTATCACTGTGCAAATTATAACTAGCACCAACGGCCATACTTTCCCCTTTGGCCGGCGTTACATACCCTTCACCACAAACCACCTTAAGGGGTGCATTTGCGCCCTGCAAATAGGTCACCTGCCCACGAACTGACTTTAAAGGGAGTGCCAGGTCAGGCAGCCATTGCTTGGCCGCTGTGGCATTGCACAATACCACGGCATCGAAGGTATAAGCGCCTGCATGTGCACCCTGTAATTGTAGTTGCCATTGGTCCTGACTAGGCGCAAGCGCTGTTAAAGTAGTATTTAACCAGGGAGCCAATTCTAATTGCTGACTCAGTGACCGGCACCAAACAGGCGGGCTGGCCCAACCAGCTTGGTGATAAAGCAAACCGCCTTCATTTAGCTGTTGACCAGCTTGTGCCGTTGCTTGCTCTGCTGTGACCG